>WNFU01000448.1_pt1 | contig 56100 bp, 50 predicted proteins | sample 5400121 | NCBI WGS metagenome assembly WNFU01 (sample SAMN13153360, study PRJNA577476) | soil metagenome | isolation source: 100 cm soil or saprolite under grassland replicate 1 | place: USA:California | collected 2016-06-15 | reverse complement strand
AGCACCGTACGGACCCTACCGTGTCCGCATCAGGCCAGGGAGTTCAGCTCGACACGGCGCGGGCGGGGATCCCAGCGCGGACGCCGCCGAGTGCGGAGCGGGATCGCAGCAGCCTCGAGATCGGCGTGGACGACGCTGACCTTCTGGTGGTAGACCCGGCCTCCCGGGAAACCGGAAGGCGGTTTTCGACAGGTGAGAAGATCGTGGAAATCCCCCAATCCGGTCACTTTGAGGACGCTATTGACGACGACGTCACGGGTGAGGCGGCGACGTCTACCAGCTCCAGTGTCGGGATCTTTCAGCCCCTCGAGGGAACCTATCAGATCCAGCTGCGCGGGCTACCCGCAGGCGCTGAGGAGCTAAGCATCCACGCGTTTTCCTCGAACGGGAGGCCGCAGCCCGTACAGAGGATTCCGCTCAACCTGGGCGCAGGACAGGTCGCGACGTTCAACGTGAGGTTCTCGCGTTCCGGGCCGGTCGACTTTATGAGGATCACCAGTGGCACCGTGAGCGGCATCGATACGCAGGTTCGCGAGGTACTCCGCACCGAAGCCGAGTGGCGCACGTTCTGGACGGAGCTCAACGGCGTCATCGTGCCGCGGCCCGAGCGCCGGCAAGTTGACTTCACCCGCGACGTCGTGGTTGTCGTAGCTATGGGGAGGCGGCCAACCACCGGGTATGCGATCAACGTGGACGAAATACGCGTGACAGGCAGCGTGCTCACTGTGGCCCTGACCGAGGTCTCCCCTGGTCCAACTTGCCCCGTGCAATCGACTATGACCCGGCCCGTGGACGTAGTGCGAACGCCCCTGGCCGACGTCCCGCAGGCGCAGTTCACCGTCTCGCAGCAGACGACGACCTGTCCGTAATCATGGACCACCTCCAGGTTTGACTTCCTTGAGCCGTGAGCTACTGCCCGGTGCGGTGTTCACATCGAGCCGGAACTCACGGCGTGAGCCCTTCTCCAGGCTCAGCGGCACGAGGATCAGCGGCTGCGCGCTGCCATCGACTGAATAGACATCCACCCGCAATTCGGAAGGCCGGCCCATGCCTACCACCAGGACGCGATACGTGCCCTCGGGATTGGGGATGCCTACGTTGACGGTGAACGACGTGTCGGCTGCTCCGGTCACGTCGTCGTCGATCGCATCCACGAAGACGGACGACCCGGGGATCTCCGTGATTTCCGCGCCGCTCGCCGCATGCAGTCCAGTTTGCGCGCCGTTTGGGTCCACGATCAGCAGCCGCGCGTTACCGACCATAACGGTGAGGAAGCTCCGGTCCTGGGGTGAACTCGGCCAGCTCACAGTGCGACCAGGTCGCACCGTGTCTTGGTGGACGTCGGGTGCGGGAGAGGAGCGAGCCGCACGGGCGCCGGAGGACTCCCCTCCAGATCGAGACGAAACACCGGCGCAGAGGAACGGCAGGGCGACAGTCAGGATGCGTGCCTGGGACCATCCATGCATCGTGCAACCCCTCACTTCCCCACGCAGAAGCTCGCGAACACGCGGTCCAGCACGTCGTCGGGGGTCACGGCGCCGATCAGGTCGTCGAGCGCGTCCACGGCGGCGCGCAGGTGCGTCGCGGTCGCGGCCGCGTCCACCCGCTCCGCGCGCGCCGCGTGAAACGCCTCCACCTCGGCGAGCGCCCGCTCGAGCGCCACGCGGTGTCGCGCCCTCGTCACGACCGGCTCGATGTCGCCCAGCTCGAGCAGGCGGCCGAACGCCACCTCCGCGAGGCGGCGCCGCAGGGCGTCGAGGCCCTCGCCTGTCACGGCGGAGACTGCCAGGCGGTCGGGCGGTCGGGCGGTCAGGCGGTCGGACAGGTCTGCTTTCGTTTGCACCAGCACGACCGGCGCGGTGCAGCGCGCGAGAAACGCCCGGCGCTCGGACGCCTCCTGCTCCCCGCTTCCCGCATCCCGCGCCTCCTCACAGAACACGACCACATCTGCGGCGCCGAGATAGCGGTGCGCCACTTCAATCCCGATCTTCTCCACGCGGTCAGCGCTCTCCCGGAGCCCCGCCGTGTCCACCAGCCGGAACGGGAAGCCTGCGATCACCGCGTAGGCCTCGATCGCGTCGCGGGTCGTCCCCGGGACCTCGGTGACGATCGCCCGCTCCCGGCCCAGCAGCGCGTTGAACAGGGACGACTTCCCCGCGTTCGGGGGCCCGGCGATGACGAGCAGGGCGCCCTCGCGCAGCCGCTCGCCCTGGGGCGCCGTGGCCACGAGGCCGGCGATCCGGTCGCGCACCGTGCGCCACGCCGCCTCCACCCGCTCCGGGCGCACCGGGCCCTCGTCCTCCTCCGGGAAGTCGATGTCGTAGGCGATCAACGCCTCGAGCTCGAGGAGATCGGCGCGCAGCGCCTCGAGCCGCCCCGACAGGCCGCGGTCGAGCTGGTGGAGGGCGCGCTTGCGCTGCGCGGGGGACCCGGCGTCGATCAGGTCGGCGGTCGCCTCGGCCTGGAGCAGATCGAGTTTCCCGCTCAGGAGGGCGCGCCGGGTGAACTCGCCCGGCGCCGCGGGCCGCGCCCCGGCCGCGACGAAAGCCGCCACCGCCTCGGCGGGCACGAGCAGCCCGCCGTGCGTCGAGATCTCCACCAGGTCCTGCCCGGTGAACGAGCGCGGGGCGGGGAAGCAGCCGGCGAGCACGTCGTCGATGGCGTCCCCCGTGGCGGGGTGCACCAGCCGCGCGCACAGCGCGGCGCGGGGACGATCGACGCGGAACGGCCGGAGGCAGCGTGCGGCGACGGCGAATGCGCCCGTCCCCGACAGCCGGATCACCGCGAGCGCGGAGCGACCGGGCGGCGTCGCCAGCGCCACGACCGGATCAGACAGCACGCCCTTGCTCGCGCAGCCGCCGCCGGGCGATCAGGTATTGCTGCGGGATGCTGAAAATGTTGCTCACCGCGTAGTACAGGTTGAGCCCCGAGGCGAACCGCAGAAACAAGAGCGTCATGAACACCGGCATGAAGTACAGCAGCGTCTTCGCCTGGGGGTTGGGCGGCACGCCGAGCTGCCCGACCTTGGACAGCACGAACATCGAGAGTCCCATCAGCAGCGGGATGATGTAGTACGGGTCGGCGCGCGAGAGGTCGGGGAGCCACAGGAACGGGACCCCCCGGAACTCGATCGTGTTGGCGAACACGAAGAACAGCGCGAACAGCACCGGCATCGGCAGCAGCATCGGCAGGCAGCCGCCGAACGGGTTCACCTTGTGCTCCTTGTAGATCCTCAGCATCTGCTGCTGCAGCTGCTGCGGATCGTTCTTGTAGCGCTCCTGCGTCTCTTTGATGAGCGGGGCGACCGCCTGCATCCGGATGCCCGACTCCATCGCCTTCTGGTTCAGCGGCCACAGCAGCACGCGCACCAGCACGCCGAAGATGACGAGCACCCAGCCGTACGCGAGGTTGAGGCGATCGTGCATCCAGATGAGGATGTTGACCACGAGCACCGACACCGGCTGGATGATGCCCTGCAGGACGCCGCCGTACGGGTTCGCGTCGGCGAGGTCGTGGTCCAACCTCGCGAGGCGGCGGTACTCGAGCGGCCCTGCGTAGAGCTGGTAGCGGAAGTCCCCCGATGGCGGCACGGGGAGCGTCAGCGTGAGGGCCGTCCGCGTCGCCACGGGAGAGCGGCCGCTGAAGAAGGACGACGTCGTCACCGTCGTCGGACCGCCCACCGCGATGCCGCCGCCGAAGCGCGGCTGGTTCTCCTCGAACGCGAGGGCGGCCACGAGGAAGTACTTCGACTTGACGCCCGCCCACTCGAACGGTCCGTCGAGCAGCTTCACCCTGCCCGGCTTGAGCGACGCGAACGCGGTGCTCTGGGTCTTCGCCGCCTTCGTGACGACCGCGAAATGGCGGAAGTCGTCCATCGTGTCCGCTTCCACCGAGCGCAACCCGTCGCCCAGTCCCGCGAGCAGCACGGCGCCCGCGGCCCCGAGCCCGTCGACCCGGCCGCGCACCTGGAAGCGGTACTCGTCCGAGAAGAAGACGTACTGGAGCGTGACCCGCGCGCCGCCGCGCTCGGCGGTGAACGTGAGCGGCACGCTGTCCCCCGCGACCTGGAGCGCCGGAGCCGCAGGGGTGAAGCGCCAGTCGGCGAGCGAGATCGTGTCGGCGCCGACGATGAGACAGTGGGCGAGGAGGGGGCGACCGTCCGGGATGAGCTGCACGGGCCGGCCGGAGTCGCCCGCCGCGAACGAGCGGTAGCCCGTGAGCTCCGCGCGAACGAGCTGCGCCCCCACGGGGCTGAAGCCGAAGCGGTAGGCACGCGACGTGACCCACACGGTCTCTGGAACGGCGGCGGTCGGGCGGACGGGCGGACAGGCGGACCGGACCGCCGCGGGCGCGGCGGCGGGGGTGGGTGCCGCGGGCGTGGTGTCTCGGGCGCGCCCCGTGTCCGTGGCGGCCGGAGCGCCCGGCCGCACGGCCGGTTTCTTCGGCGGAGCGAGGAGGCTCGGCAGTCCGAGCACGGCCAGCATCAGCAAGAGCGCCAGAACGACGCGTCGTTCCACGGCCGGTCCCTACTTCACTTGGCGCCTGGGCGCCTGGGCGTCTCGGTTCATGGCACCGGATCGTAGCCGCCCGGGTGCAGCGGGTGACAGCGCAGGAAGCGTTTCACGCCGAGCCAGCTTCCCTTCAGGGCACCGTAGCGCTCCACGGCCTCATAGGTGTACCGGGAGCAGGACGGCGTAAAGCGACACCCCGTGACCATCAGATGCGACACCGTCATCTGGTACCCACGAATCAAGCCCATGACGGCGTGGCGCGGCCAAGCGTGCGCGCTCACGGGATGCGCCTCACGAGCTCGGTCAATTCGGCGCGCAGCAGAGGAAACGGGGCGGCATACGCGGCGCGCGTGGCGCGCACCACGAGATCGACGGACGGCAGCGCCGCGAGCGCGTCACGCCTGAGAATCTCTCTCAGGCGGCGACGCAACCGGTTGCGGCCCACCGCCGTGTGGTGGAAGCGGGGCACGACGATCCCAACCCGCGGGTGACCGGCGGGATTGGGGCGCCAGGCGACGTCGAGGTGCGGAGCGCGCAAGCGGCGACCCTGCTCCCAGCAGGCTGTGAGCTCCGCGCCGCGCGCGAGGCGCACGCGGCGCGGAAACCGCTCGCCCGTTAGCGACTCCGGTGCTTGGATGGCAGCCGGACGGTCAGGCGCTTGCGCCCCTTGGTTCGCCGGCGGGACAGGACGGCGCGGCCCCACACCGTTTTCATCCGCGCCCGAAAGCCGTGCTTGTTGATGCGCCGCCGATTGCGTGGCCGATACGTGGGGCCCATAATTCCTCTCAGAAGCCGGGAAACGTACACCGGCCGCGACAAACCGGTCAAGGTTGACTTTTCCACATGCCACCTGTACTTTCGGGCCGCCCTTGCTGGACGTCCCACCGATCGTTGGTCGCGGATGGAGCACTCTACTAAGGAAGCCTGGAAGCGTCTGCTCGACGAGGCGCGGCGCGAACTGCCCGACGCGGCGGTTCGCACGTGGCTGGAGCCGGCCGTGCCGATCGCGCTCGACGACAACCGGCTGATCGTCGGTGCGCCGGACCAATTCGCGGCCGAGTGGAACGAGTCGAAGCACTCGGGCGTCTTGGCGCGGGCAGCCGAGCGCGTCTTCGGCCGTCCCACCGCGGTCGTCTTCCGCGTGCAGGAAGACCGCCAGCAGCGTCCGCAGATGGACTTCTTCGTCGCGCCGCGCGAGCCGGCGGGCGGGCCGGGCGACAAGACGGCGGTGCCCACCACGCCGCTGAACGAGCGGTACACGTTCCAGACGTTTGTCATCGGGAAGTCGAACGAGCTCGCGGCCGCCGCGGCGCACGCGGTCGCGGAGGCCCCCGGCAAGACCTACAACCCGCTCTTTATCTACGGCGCGACCGGCCTCGGCAAGACCCACCTGATGCAGGCCATCGCGCACGCGGTGCTCGACAAGTACCCCACGACGCGGGTCCACTACTTCGGCGCCGAGCAGTTCATCAACGAAGTGATCGAGTCGATCCACGCGCGGACCATGTCGGAATTCCGGCGCCGCTATCGGAACGACGTGGACCTCTTCCTCGTCGACGACGTGCACTTCCTGGAAGGCAAGGAGATGACGCAGGAGGAGTTCTTCCACACGTTCAACGCGCTGTTCGAGGCGCACAAGCAGATCGCGCTGACGTCCGATCGCCCGCCGAAGGAGATCCCCGGGCTCGAGGACCGGCTGATCTCGCGCTTCGAGTGGGGACTCGTAGCGGACATCGGGCACCCGGACCTGGAGCACCGGATCGCGATCCTGCGGAAGAAGGCCGAGCAGGACCACCTCGAGCTCACCATCCCGGACGACGTGCTCCGCTTCATCGCGGAGCACGTCCGCACCAGCGTGCGCGAGCTCGAGGGCTGCATCATCAAGCTGCTGCTCTTCGCCTCGCTCAAGAACCGCGAGGTGACGATCGAGCTGGCCCGCGAGGCGCTCTCGGACAAGATCCGCCAGGGGGAGGGGGAGTCGAGCTTCGGCTCGCAGCCCACGCCGAGCATCGACCGGGTGCAGGAGATCGTGGCGCGCCGCTGGGGCGTGACGCCCGAGGGGCTGCGCTCCAAGGCCCGCACCAAGACCCTGACGATCCCCCGTCAGATCGCGATGTACCTCGCCCGCGACATGCTGGGGATGCAGCTCGTCGAGATCGGGCAGGCGTTCGGGGGACGGGACCACTCTACCGTGATACATTCCGTGGACAAGGTGGAGCGCCAGATGGTCCGGGACCGGACGTTCAAGGAGCGCGTCGAAATGGCGCGCCACGAGTTGTCCGCACTCTAGCCAACATGTGGGAAGGGCGGGTGTGGGCGGCTGTGGGAAGGGGCGGGGCTCGTGGGGAAGGCGCCGGGTGCCAACAGTCCCAACACTCGGGTCAGACGCCCGCGGGGCCGCTGCCCTGCGGGAACTCCACGGGTTAGGCGCCATCACCAACATTTCCCCGCTCTCTACTACTATTACTAGTAGTTCTATCTAGTATGGCAGTAGAGATTCTTACCCCAGCAATCGGGCGAGGCGACCAGGGCGGATGAAGTTCACGATCACTCGGGAGCAGCTCCAGGAAGGCTTGGGCAGGGTGGCGGCGGCGATTCCCGCCAAAACGACGCTGCCCGTGCTGGCGAACGTTCTCGTCGAGGCCACGAAGCAGGGGATCCGGCTCTCCGGCACGGATCTCGACATCGCCGTGAGCACGATGGCCGCGGCGGACGTGGATGCCGAGGGCGCCGTCACGCTGCCGGCGAGGAAGCTTGTGGACATCGCCCGCGAGCTGCCGTCCGGCCCCGTGCGGTTCACGGCCGCGGGCGAGTCGCGCGTGGGCATCGAGTGCGGCCGCTCGAAGTTCAAGCTGCTGGGCTTGCCGCGGGAGGAGTTCCCGTCGTTCCCCGCCGTGAAGTTCGACGGCGCCTGGAAGGCGACGGCCGGGGTGGTCCACAAGCTCGTCGGACACGTGGCCTTCGCGGCCTCGACCGAGGAGAGCCGGCCGATCCTGAACGGCGTGCTGTGGGAGCTCCGCCCCGACCGGATGCGCATGGTGGCGACCAACGGTCACCGCCTGGCCAAGATGGACGTTCCCGCCGAGGGCGGCTCGACCGCGGACTTGATCGTGCCGCCGAAGGCGCTGGAGCAGATCCGCCGCCTGTTCGCTCCCGACGCGGACATCGCGATCGCGCGCAGCGATAACCACATCGGGTTCCGAGCCGGCGACACGCTGGTGTTCTCCCGGCTCATCGAGGGGCCGTACCCGAACTACGAGCAGGTGATCCCGCGGGACAACGACAAGGTCGCGACCGCGGATAGGGCCGCGATGGCGGCGGCGCTGCGCCGGACCAGCGTCGTGGCGAGCGACCAGACGCACCGGATCCGGCTCGCGTTCGCGGGCGGCGCGGTCAAGTTCTCGGTCCAGACTCCCGACCTGGGCGAGGCGCAGGACGAGCTGGCGGTGACCTACGAGGGCGAGCCGCTCGAGATCGGGTTCAACGCCCTGTACCTGCTCGAGATCCTCAAGTACATGCCGACCGACGAGGTGCGCCTCACCTTGAAGGCGCCCGAGCGGGCGGCGACCGTGGAGCCCGTCGGCTGGGGCGATCCGGCGAGCTACCTGGCGCTGGTGATGCCGCTGCGGCTGGTAGACTAATTTACCAGGGGCACAGAGGCACCGAGGCACAGCGCGCGGCTCAGGGGAGACTGTCGCGGGTGCTGTCGACCGGCAGCGGAACCTCGATGTGCAGCGACTCGACCGGCGCGACGATCACCAGCGATTCTGCTTCCTGTTCCGGCGGGATGTACACATCGACCCCATGGTATCGCGCCAGGATCAGATTCTTCCGCGCGACCATCCGGTCCGGCCGGAAGGTGGGGTTGGAGCTGCGGGGGTGCGGCAGCGTGGCCGCGAGGGCCGCCGCCTGCCCCTGGTCGAGTTGCGCCGCCGGCACCCCGAAGTAGGCGCGGCTCGCGGCTTCCGCGCCCCAGACGCCCGGGCCCCACTCGACCACGTTGAGGTAGAGCTCGAGGATGCGGTCCTTGGGCAGGGCGAGCTCGAGCCGCAGGGCAGTCACCGCCTCCTTGAGCTTCCGCAGCGGGTTGCGTGACGGCGACAGATAGAGATTCTTCGCGAGCTGCTGGGTGATCGTGCTGGCGCCGCGCAGCCGGTCGCGCCGGCGCCACGCGGCGGCGGCCGTGCCCCAGAACCCCCTGCTCCCGTCCGCTCCGAGCGCGTCCGCGATCTCGGCGAGGTCAATGCCGTGGTGCGAGCGAAAGCGCGAGTCCTCGCCGATGATCACCATCCGCTGGAGCACGGGAGAAATGTCTCTGAGGGCGGACGGGCGGACGGGTGGACAGGCGGACTGTGAGTTTCCGTCCGGCCGTCCGGCCGTCCGCCAGTCCGCCCGTTCTCGCATCATCGCCGTGCACCGCGGCCAGTGATCGCGCCACCACACGGGTGGGGGCCACACGCCGAACAGCCACGCGAGCGCGAGCGCCGCCGTCCCTAGCGCCGCGCGCCACGCCTTTCTAGGTTTGGCGTCCGCCATGTCCCTCGACATCGCCACCCTCCGTCGCCGGCTTCAGGAAGCTCTGGGAGACGAATTTACCGTCGGCGACCTGTTGGGCGAGGGCGGCTTCGCAGCGGTGTTTCGCGTCCGGGACAAGCAGCTCCACCGCGACGTCGCGGTGAAAGTGCTCGACCTCGGCCTCACGCCCTCGCCGTCGCTGGCCGCGCGCTTCGTGCGCGAGGCCCGCACCATCGCGCAGCTCGAGCATCCCCACATCGTGCCGATCTACAAGGTCGGCGGCCACAAGAGAGAGGTCCTGTACATCGTCATGCGTTGCGTCGACGGCCCGTCGCTGCGCCAACTCCTCGAGAAACGCCAGCGGCTCTCCATGAGCGACGCCGGCAGGATCGCGCGCCAGGTCGCGGACGCTTTGGGCTACGCGCACCACCATGGGATCGTGCACCGGGACGTGAAGCCCGACAACGTCCTCATCGACGCGAGCGGGCATGTGCTCGTGAGCGACTTCGGGATTGCCAAAGCGGCGCAGCAGGCGTCCACGCAGCTCACGACGGAGGGTATGGTGGTGGGGACACCGCAGTACATGAGCCCCGAGCAGGCCACCGGCGAGCCGACCGACAGCCGGTCGGACGTGTATGCCCTCGGGATCGTGCTCTATCAGATGCTCGCGGGCGCCCCCCCGTTCGACGGGGAGTCGGCGCAGGCGATCCTGATGAAGCAGGCGACCGCCACCCCGACGCCGATCCGGGAAATCCGAACCGACGTCTCCACGGAGCTCGCCGCGGTGGTCCACCGCATGCTGGCCAAGGATCCGGCCGAGCGCTATCAGACGGCGGAGGAGGCGAGCCACGCTCTGGTTCACGCGCTCCCCACGGCAGCCCGCGACCGTGTGCGGGTCCGACCCGGCGCGCCGGCGACGGCGGTCAGGTCGCTGGTGGGGCTCGGGATCGGGGGGTGCCTCGCCTCGGTCGCGTTCGCGGCGGGCGCGCTGGTGGTGAACTGGACCGCGTTCAGCCGACAGCCGCGGCTTGCGGGGACCGCGCCGCTCCCCGACAGCCTCCGGGCGGCGCTGGTGCAGCGGCACGCCCTCGCGGCGGGTGACGCGCCGGTGTTCGCGTTCATCCCCGACGGCCCAGAGGACTCCGTGCTCTTCGTGATCGCCAGACAGCGCGTGGCCGTCGTGACGCCGCGCCGCGTGCGCGGCTATGCGCGCGACAGCGTCGCCTACACGGTCCACGCCGTGTGGAGGAGCGGACTCCGGTTCCAGTTCATCCTGGTGCCGGCGGGCGGCCGCCGGGACACGGCGTTCGCGCGGCTCTCGCCGCGCGGGTTCTGGGAGCTCTGGCGCTACGTGAACCGGCTCCTGCCCGCCGCCTCCGGAGGGCTCGGGTTCCGCATCGAGGCGGAGCCGGGCGGCCCCCGCTACCGGGTCAGGCGCCGGGTCGAGAGGCCGTAGAGGCTGCCGGAGTCGATTCGTCCGGCGGCGCCGGGCACGGTGACGACGGTCCCGACGAGGTTGTCGCGACCGACCGACAGACCGAACGCGAACCCGGTGTGCCGAAACCAGCCGTCCGCGTCGAGGCGGGCGAGCAATCCGACGGGCAGCGTGGTCCCGTCCCGCAACCGCGCCCCCAGCCCGATGGAGTATTCGGGCCGGTCGGCGGACGTGAGGCGACCGTGCGCCGAAACGGCGGCCCGGGCGCGGAACAACCGCAGCGTGGCGCCCGGCACGAGCGTCACAGGGAGGCGCGCACCCCGCACGACGGGGTGCCCGATGTTCGCGATCACTCCACCCACCGAGACGTCCCGCAGCAAATCGTACACCCCGCCCAGGTCCCAGCCGGTTTCGGACGTCCCGCCGCGGTACAGCGTCACGGACCCGCCTCCGGCCAGCCGCCCGAGGCCGCTCGCCATCCCGACGCGGTAGGTGTGGCCGCGCGGGCCGCCCGAGAACAGGTCCCGCTGGTAGCCGAACGAGAAGCCGCGTGACGCGAAACCGAATGTGAGCTGCCGCACTCGCCCGGCGGCGCCGGGATCCACCACCGTCAAGTCGAAGTGGACCGAAGCCTCCGAGATCCGCCCGAGGCCGGCGGGGTTGACCCAAAGGGCGCGGGCATCCGTGACGTCGGTTGGGTGGAGGTAGAAGCTGGTGCGATTCGGCGCGACCTGCGCACGCATGAGCCGGGCGGCGCCCGACCCAACCGCGAGGACCAGCAGTGCGGCCGGTCCGGCCCGCACTACGGCTGGACCGCCACGGTCGTGTGTGTCACCTGAATCACGGGGATCGCGACGCCCTGCACCGGGAGCCGCACCGTCAGGGTCGTGGAATCCCGTGATTCGCCGCCCATGTAGCGGCCGTCGGCTGCGATGAACGAGACCGCCGTCGCGCTCCCCGAGCCGGACAGCTCGAACGGCTGGCCCGCGTTCGTTCCGGCGCCGGCCACCTGGTAGGTCGAGCTTGCCTCAAGCCGCAGGCTGCGCGTCCCGGCGTACTCCGACCAGGCGCCCGCAGTGGCCCGCACGATGGCGCGCCGCGAGACCTCGGCCCCGGCGCCCTTCTGGGTCGTTTCCAAGGTGTCGGTCCAGGCGGCGCCCAGCGTCAGCCCCTCGGCGGGAACGCGCGGCAGGAAGTCGCGGAAGCTGGCGAGCAGCTGGACGACCGACTGCGCCAGCGCGCTGTCCGAGGCCACGGCGTTGACGAACTCGCCCCGCGCCGTGAGCCGGCCGCTGAAGACCAAGCGCCGCGCCCGGCTCACAGTGGCCGCCACCGGCTGCGGTGTGCCGGAATCGGGGACGACCGAGTCGACCGTGAACGTGGCGGGATAGCCCACGCTGTCCGCCGGTCCGGCGATCGCCGCCGACACGTAGATCCGGGCGCCCAGGTCCTGACCCTGCTCCTGGCCGCCGAGCGCCTGCTGGATGTGCAGTCGGCGGTGGATCACGTAGCGCAGCCCGCTCGGTCCGTAGCGGATCACGTCCGCGCGGAGCGCCGCCGGCGTCGCCGCGCCCGCGGCCGCGGGAGCCTCAGCGACCGCCGAGGCAGGGGCGGGCGTGGCGCCGGGCGCGGGGCTGGGCGCTGTCCCGCCGCGTGCGGACGCGCAGGCGGCGGTCAGCGCCGCGGCTATCACGAGCAGCCGACGAGCCATGTCGCGTTCCTCATTCCTCCGGGGGCGTGGAAGCGCGCTCGGCTTTGGTGCGGCCGAAGACCGCGACGATCTCGTCGCCCTCGCTCGAGACGCGCAACAGCCTCCAGCCTTGTCGCTGCATGTCGGCGCGCCAGCTGAACAGCGTCTCCCACTGCTCCACGGTCGTGCGGAAGACCCGCAGCTCCGCCGCCTGTTCCCACTGCGGGGGATACGGCTCGGCTGGTGGGGTCATGGAAGGGCGGGCGGTAGGGCCATAAGCCGAGTTCTGTTTACCCGTCTGTGCCGGGCAGATGGTCATCTCTCTGGGATGGCTGTCGCCAGCCACCTCGCGCGGCCTACCCGCAGCTCAGACGACCCGGGCCGGGTCTCGCTGCTTACTTGGCCTTGCTCCGACTGGGGGTTACCGTGCCACGCCTGTTGCCAGACGCGCGGTGGGCTCTTACCCCACCTTTTCACCCTTGCCCTTTGGATACAGGGCGGTCTGTTTTCTGTGGCCCTGTCCGTCGCCTTACGGCGCCCAGGCGTTACCTGGCAGTCTGCCCTACGGAGCTCGGACTTTCCTCAGCGCGCCCTTCACACCGGCGCACCGCGACCATCGCACCCTACCGCCACCTGGTCCCAAAGGTACCGGCCCCCCAAGGGTCCGGGCAAGTCTAATGCGCGAGTCGCCGGACGAGGCGGGCCACGCTGTCCACCGGGAGCCGCGTTCCGGCGCCTCCCCCTCCCCCTCCCCCCGCGCCGGCCCCGGGCCCGCCGTCGTCCCCGAGCCAAAAGCCGTCATTCTCCTCGAACACGAGGCGCTTGAGCGCCGCGATGTCGCGCGTGCGAAGCAGCGCCGGTGGGAGTTCCACCGCGTGCACGGCGTCGATCCCGCGCCCGCGCAACAGGGCCAGCGGCTCGCGCGTCTTCACCTCCGGCGTAAACAGCAGCAATGGCCGGTTGGGGAGTCCGAAGCCGCGCAGCAGCCCGTGGGAGAACCAGTCGGCGGGTGCCTGCGGCAGCCGGAAGGCGAAGGACAGATCGCGGCGCTGCCGCAGCACGCGGTCGCGCAGCGCGGCGGCGCGTTCGGCAACCAGATCCTCGAGCGCTCGGTAGTAGAGCGGGAGCAGTCCCGCCTCCCGCAGCGTCCGATAGCGCTCGCCGTAGGGGAGCGCATCGAACTCGCCGCGCCGGGCGATGCGTGTGAGCGCCTGACGCCACGCCGCGTCGCAGAACTCCTGGCCCATCGTATACTCATAGCCCCGCCCGTCAGGGCCGGGGCCCCGTTCGCCCCCGAGATCGAGCCCCACCGCGATCACCAGCGTGCGCTCGTCCCCCGCCAAGCGCCCCAGCGTCGTGTAGGCAGAGCCCAGGCCGGCGGTCCACAGCGCCGAATCGAGGACGCACGGCGCGGGGAGCCCCTCGCCGCGGGTCCCGCGCGAGGAGTCGGCGGGCGGCAGACGCGCGTCGGCGAGGTCGAAGGCGGGAATCCAGCCCACGCTCGTGGGCCCCAGCCCCTTGACGGCATCGCTCCAGGCGCGCCGCACCGCATCGCGCTGGTCCCAACGCGCTCGGCTCGAGTCGGCCCATTGGGGCGCGGCATCGCCGGCGAGCACGTTCAACCCGCCGATGTCGAGGAACGTGACGAGCGAATCGAGCACGGCGCGCGACCGCGGCGCCCGGCGCCCGTCCCGCGTCGCGAACAGCGGCAGCCACAGGACGCGCATTCCCTGTCGCCTGAGCCAACCCGGCACGTTGGTCCCGCGCACCAGCTTCTCGTCCGGCGCGAGCGGCAGCTCGACCGTGCCCGCTCCCGCGGGAGGCGCGAGTCGGGGCGGCCGGAGCTCCACCGGGAGCGGCGCCTGCTGGAGCCCGAGCGGCACGCCGTGCGCGGCGGGGGGCACGTGCGCCCAGCCGGCGGGGCGGCGGCTCCAGCGCGCCAGGGCCGTCAGGAAGTCGTGCGTGCGCATGAGGTCGTCCGCCGGCGGGAGCGGCATCTGGGACGGCCGGTACTGGGCCCCAAGGGCGCCCAGCGCGTGGCGGCTGATCACAACGACGAGCCCGTCGCCCAGCCGCACCGCGGCCGCGATACACGCGTCCGAGCGTGCGGCGGCGCCCTGCGGCGTGCGCACGAAGGCATGCGAGCTCGTGATCGCGAGCACTTGGGCCCGATGGCGTGTCACCACCGCGTGGTTGCGGTCGAGCGGGAACGGGTCGTAGACGGATCCGAGCGGCTCGGCGCCGACGGGGCGCGCCACCGCCCAAGGCGGGGGGCGGCCGGTCGTCCAGGCCTGCGCGGTGATGTCCTCGAGCACGTGCTCGCCGACGACGATGCCGGCCCCCCTGGAGGCGAGCCACTGGTTGGCGGTCCACCGGTCGAGGTCACCCTCGCCGTCGCCGTCGTATCCCAGCACCGCGAAGCCGCCCCGCCGCACCCACTCGTTGAGGAGCGCCAGATCCCCCGCGCCGAGCGCGTCCGAAGGGGCCTGGGGCTCACGCCCGAGCAGGAACACGAGGGTGCGGTAGCGCGCGAGGTCCGCCCATGTCAGGTGCGGGTAGAAGCGCCGGTACTCGACCGTGTAGCCCGCGTCGCGCCACGGCTGAGCGGTGCTGTTGAGCACGACCGGATCGGCCAGCGCGAGGTCGAGCAGCAACAGGCGGCGCGCCTCAGGCTGGCAGGCGGAGAGGAGAAGTATGGCGGTCAGGCGGACGGGCGGACCGGCGGATCGAAAGGCCGCCACCAGTATCCCGGCGCGTCCGGCCGCTCTCACGTCGCCTCTCGAGCGAACGGCAGCAGGGCCGCCCGCATCTCCACCGCCGTCTGCCAGCGCTCCTCACGCGGCTTGGCGAGCGCGCGAGTGACCACGGCTCCGAGCCCCTTCGGCAGGTCGCGTCGCAGGCTCCGGAGGTCGGGCGGCGTCTGGTGCTGGTGCATGTCGAGCACCGCCGCGGCGCTCACAGAGGAGAAGGGCGGCCGGCCCGCGAGCGATTCGAACAGCACCACGCCGAGCGAGTACACGTCGGTGCGGCCGTCCACGTCCGGGTGCCCCGCCGCCTGCTCCGGGCTCATGTACTCCTCGGTGCCGACGACGAACCCGCTCCGGGTGACGCGATCGTCCCCGGAGCTCGCGATCGCGCGCGCGATCCCCAGATCCACGAGCACCGCGCCGTCCGGGGACAGGACGATATTGTCCGGCTTGATGTCCCGGTGGGCGATCCCGTGCGCGTGGGCGTGCGCCAGGGCGTCCAGCACTTGAGCGGCGATCTCCACCGCGCGTGCGGTCGGGAGGCGCCCCTCGCGGCGCAGCGCCTGTCGCAGGGTCTCCCCGGAGATGTAGGGCATCACGAACCACAGGAGGTAGTCCGTCTCGCCCGAATCCACGAGGCGCGCGATGTGGGGGTCGTTGAGCTGGGAGGCGTAGCGGATCTCGCGGAGGAAGCGGTCGGCGGCGACCGAGACCGCGAGCTCCGGGTGCAGCACCTTGATGGCGACCCTGTGACCGCCCCCGTCGTAGGCGCCGAAGATGGCCGCATGGCCGCCGCGGCTCACCGCCGTGATGTCGGTGTAGCGGTCGCCCAGGGCTTGCCGGACGCGCTCGGTCAGATCGCGGCCGGCCATCCCGCCAGTCCGATGCCGCTCATTGCACCCCCCGCTCCTTCGTGATCAGCAGGTTGTTCGAGTGGTTGTAGCCGAACCCGCCGGCCGGGTCGTCCAACCCCGGCTCATTGGAGAACATCATCCCTTCGGCCAGCACGGTGGCGTCGCCGAGCGAGAGGTAGGGCTGCTGATGCCCGTCCATGCCCGCGCCGTGCGCGGGACGGCTGCTGCGCGTCCGTGGGGGATCGCGCCGATGGCGTCCCGGGTCGGGGAGGGCCCCGGCAGCGGCGAGGAGCGACGAGTGGACAAAGTCACGACCGGAGAGCATGAGCTGAGCGCACCTGGTCGGAGTCGGCGTAACAATAGACCTCGGGCGGGGCGGCGGCCATATCGCGGGAAGCATCGCCCCGAAGCCCCTCCCCGATTGCCTTAGCTTAGGTGTGATGGATCTCTACCTCGTGCAGCACGGGGAGGCGAAGCCGGAATCGGAAGACCCGGCGCGGCCGCTCACGGACCGGGGGCGCCGGGAGGTGGAGCGGGTGGCGCGCGCGGCGGCGCGGGCCGGCCTCCGGGTGGCCCGGATCCTTCACTCGGGGAAGCTCCGGGCCCGGGAGACGGCGGAGATCCTCGCCGCCGGGCTCAGCCCGCCCGACGGGATGACCGAGCTGGCGGGCCTCGCCCCAATGGATGACCCGGCGATCGCCCGGCGCGCGGTGGGCGAGCTGACGGAGCCCGCGCTGCTCGTCGGCCACCTGCCGCAGCTCGGTCGGTTCGCGTCGCTCCTGGTCGTGGGTGATGCCGAGCGCGAGATCGTGGCGTTTCGGACGGCCGGGATCGTGTGCCTCGGAAGCGACGACGACTGCTGGCGAGTGAAATGGATGCTGACGCCGGAGCTGGTTCCGTGACACACTTCTACCGTCCTTCACCGCCCTTTTCCGCCCTCTACCGCCCATGACCGCCCGCATCGAGGCCATCCAGGGCGACCTCACCAAGCAGGCCGTGGACGCCATCGTCAACGCGGCGAACACGACGCTGCTCGGCGGCGGGGGCGTAGACGGCGCCATCCACCGCGCCGCGGGACCGGAACTGCTCGCGGAGTGTCGCTCCATCGGCGGCTCCCCCACCGGGGAGGCGCGCATCACCAAGGGCTACGGGTTGCCGGCGAAGTACGTGATTCACACGGTCGGCCCGGTGTGGAGTGGCGGTCAACGTGGCGAGCCCGAGCTGCTGCGGAATTGTTACGTCAATTCCCTGAAGCTGGCTGCCGAGCACGGCATCCAGTCGATCGCCTTCCCGTCGATCAGCACGGGGGCGTATCGCTATCCGATCGGGCAGGCGGCAAAGATCGCGGTGGAAACGGTGCGGGAAGAGCTGAGAAAACCGACGTCGGTCGCGCTGGCGCGGTTTGTGTGCTTCAGCGAGCGGGATCTGGAGGCGTACAGGACGCTGCTCGCCTCTAGGAGCGGCTGACCCCGGGGCGGTGCCCCGGGGTTTCAAGGACCCCCTTTGGTTTGGTGGACCCCGGGCCGCCGGCCCGGGGTCAGCCGCTCAAGTGGCTCCGGGTCGTCTCTAAAGCCTGTCACGGAGCGGTCTCGCCCACGCGCTCCAGCCCCGCCCGTGCCGCCGCCGTGTACGGCTCGAGCGTGGAATCCCCTCGCGCCCCGACCGCGACGATGAAGCGGTAGGTCGTGATGGCGCTGGCGCGATCCCCGCGCTGCTCCGCGTCGCGCGCCCGCTTCAGGAGCTTTTCGAACGTCGCCCGGTCGCGGTAGGGGAACCCGGGATCACTGCGCGTGTGCGTCACGAAGCGCCTGAACGAGATCGCGCCCCCGGCGGCCATGACCAGCGCCACCGCGGCGAGGGCGATCGCCACCCGCCGCGCCCGGCGCGGTGACCCGGGGGGCGACGGCGGGGTCACGGGCGTATCCGATTCACTCGGCATCCGTGATCCTCGATATCGCTCCCACCGTTGCTTCGGTCACCTTCGTCATGAACTCGAAATCCAGCGTGTCACTCCGGTCGCTCCACTGGTGATAGTGCGGGTTTCTCAGGAACGCCGTGTCCGTCAGCATGAGTGACGGGTAGCGCGCGTCCCAGAACGACGCGTTGTCGGACAGGCGCGTGAGCGGCAGCAGCCAGCCGCGCAGCCGCGCCCGGTAAGCGACCACTGGGAGCGCGGGCGCGGCCGCCCGGGCGCCCGCGACGAACGTGTCGAGCAGCGCCCGCGAGCCCGTGTCGCCCACCGCGGCGAGGAAGTTGCCCTCGCGCGGGACGTCGATCCCGAGGAACGGCGGGGCGATTTGGGTCCCGGGTCTCGGGTTGCAGTAGCCCACCATTTCGAGGATCAGCGCGCCGGCGAGCTGCTCCCCGCGGGCGCGGGCCTCGCGCGCCAAGGCGCGGCTGCCGACGCGGTACTTCCCCGTGGCGGTCTGGAGCTCCTCGAGGTCGAGCCCCGCGAACGTCACGGCGCCCCGGGGCGCTCGTGGTGCGACGAGTCGGGCGCATTCGATCAGCGTCGCGACGCCGCTGGCGTTGTCGTCCGCGCCGGGCGTGTGCGCGGTCGAGTCGAAGTGGGCGCCGACGAAGAGCCGCGGGCGCTCCGCGTCACGGCCCGGGACGGTGGCCACGACGTTGTGGTACGTGCGGCCGCGGAACACGAACGGAGCGAGCTCGACGGCGAGGCCGAGGCCGCGGAGCGCCTCGGCGACATAGTCGCGCGCGGCGCGATGGCGCTCCGGCGCGGCCGCCGGGTGGCGCACGCCTTCGAGCGCCGCGACATGGCGGCGGAGCCGCTCGGTGAGCTCGAGGCGTTGACGCGCGGTTGAGGCGGCGTGCGCGGCCGCGTCGGGCTCCGGCGGCGGCGCCGCAGGACCTTGACCCGAGGTTGATGGCGCCATGCTATGGTCTCTACCGCATGGTGACCGTCTGCACTGTCCTCCCGCCGCCCGAGCGTCCGCGCGTCGACGCCGCCGGCGACGGCTGCTTCGCCACGCTGCACGCCAACTCGTTCCGCGACGCGCTGCACGCGGCGCGCCGCAAGCGCGTCGACGCGCTCGTGATCTCGGTGCACAAGTGTCGCGGCGAGGAGCTCCCGGCGGTCGCGCGCTTCGTGCGGGAGTTCCCCGCCATCCCCGCCGTCGCCCTGGTGTCGCGGCACGACCGCGAGGCTACGGAAACCCTGCTCAAGCTCGGCGCCACCGGCGTGCGGACCGCGGTGGACTGCACCGAGCCCGCCGGCTGGCGCCGGCTGCGCGACCTGCTGTCCCACCCCGCGTCCCCCGTGGCGGCGCGCATCCTGGCGCGCGTGCTGCCCGCGCTCGGCGACGCGCCGGGGGACGTGCGCGTGTTCTTCGAGGCGCTGGCGCGGCTCGCCCCCGCCCTCAGCACCGTGCGCGGGCTCGCCCGCCACGTCCGGATCTGCCCGAGCACCCTGATGTCGCGCTTCTACCGCGCAGGCCTCCCCTCGCCCAAGACGTACCTCGCGGGGATGCGCCTGCTCAACGCCGCCTACCTGTTCCTCAATCCGGGACTGTCGGTCGCCGACGTCGCCTACCGGCTCGATTATTCGTCGCCCCAGAGCTTCGGCCGGCACCTGAAGGCGATGCTGGGCGTCACCGCGGGGGAGTTCCGGCGCCGCTTCCCCTTCGACGTCTCGCTCGAGCGCTACGTGGATCTGCTCATCACCCCGTACCGGGAAACCCTGCGCGCGTTTCACCCCCTCAACGCGGGGATCTGGGACCAAGGACCGGACGCCGCTCGCGTTTCCCGGGCGGGGTGACTCAGTCCGCCGCCGCGCGGCCGACCGCGTGTTGGCGCGGCTCCGGCGCGCGCCGCAGCACGGAGAACCGGGCGCTGCTCGCCCGCAGCCGCTCGGCCAGCTGGGCGAGCTGCTGCGAGGTGGCCGTGAGATCGCCCATCGACGTGATCTGAGCCAGCGTGGCGGCGGCGGCGCCGTCGGCGCTCTGCCAGGACCCGCTCGAGATCGCGGCCACCTGCTGCAGCGATTGCGCGAGCTCCGCGAGCCGCCGGGCTTGGCTGCGCGACACCTCCGCGGTCGCGTTCACGAGGTCGACCACGAGCGTCACCCCCTGGTGCAGCTCCTGCAACGCGCCGTCCGCCTCGGCCGCGACGGCGCCGATATCGCGCACCTTCGCCTCGCCCGACTGCATCGCCCGCGCGGCCGCGTCGATCCCGGCGTGGAGCTCGGAAACGAGCTCCGCCACGTCCCGCGCCGATTTCCCCGCCTCGCCCGCGAGCGCGCGGACCTCGTCCGCCACCACGGCGAAGCCCTCGCCGTGCTCCTCCGCCCTGGCCGCCTCGATCGCCGCGTTCAGCGCGAGCAGGTGCGTCTGGCGCGCGATCCGCGCGATGGTCCGGGCGAACACGCCGATCCGCTCCGACATTCCCGAGAGGCCCGCCACGGTGGACGCCGTGGCGCGCACCTCCTCGCCCACCGCCCGCAGCGTCTGGCTCGCCCGCGCCACCCGCTCGCGCCCCCGCTGCGCCGCGGCCACGAGCCGCGTCGCGTCCACCTGCATCAACTCGGCCCGCCCGCGCAGCGCCTCCGCCTGGTCCGCCGCCCGCGCGCTCTCCCCCCGCGCCGCCTCCGCCATCTCCCGCTGCGTGGCGAGGTCCTGGACGAGCCCCTGCGCCGTGTGCGACACCGTCTCCGCCGTCGCGAGCAGCTGTTCGGCGGACGCCGCCAGCTCCTCAGCGAACGCCGCCACCTCGTCCGCCTCGCGCTGCACCGTGGAAATCGTCGCCCCGATCTCCTCGATCATCCTGTTGAAGCTCTGCTCCAGGAAGCCCAGCTCGTCGGACTCCTGCGCCGGCGCACGGACGGCGAGGGAGCCCCGCTCCGCCTCGCCCAGGACGTTGCGCGTGCGGCGGATCCGCTCGATCAGCGTCGCGGGGATGCGCTTCAACGCCATCGCCACGGCGATGAACCCCACGCTCTCGAGCCCCGCCGGGGAGAGCTCCCCCAGCCACTCCCACCCCGCCACCCACCCCATCCCCCCCGCGTGCGCCGGGGTGCCGTAGAGCGCGATGTGCAGGTAGCTCGCGCCCAGGTAGGCCAGTGCCGCCGTCAATACGAGAAGGTTACCGAAGGCATGCCCCTGGTCGGAGGCGTAGGGGAGCACGGCGATGAGGAACGCCACCACAAAGCCCCCGTGGCCGAACCAGACGACGACCAGCGTCACGAGCACCACGTCCAGCAGCGCGAGCGCGTAGATCAGCCACCGGCGGTACCACCCGCGCTCGGTGACGATGCCCAGCAGGGCGTTCAGCATCAAGCTGCCGCCCGCCAGGAGCACCATCGTCCCAGGCCGGGTGCGGACCGCATCCAGCCCCCAGCCGATGAGCCCGAGCACGAGCCCGGCCCCCACGAGCCACCAGCGGCGCCGCAGGCTGCGGGCGATCGTGTCCAGATCCTTGAGCCGCTGCTCGAGGCCAGCGGCGTCCCGCTTCCAGCTGCGCGTCGGGGACGCGAGCGCCGTCCGCTGCGAAGTGTGGGAGGCCGTCACGAGCACCATCTTCCATCGGTTGTCGGGCGGGGCCTGGCGCGCCCTTGGTCTAGACCTCTTTCACCCATGACAGGTACGCACCGGCAAGGGCATCGGCCGTCTTGGCTACCGTCGATTGGTCTCCGGATTCGATTGCAAGGAGCGCATCACTTAGCGGATGGCCGAACCGCTTCGTCAAATCCCTAGCCTGCTCTGACGTCACCGGACCGTGCCAAACAGTCGCGAGTTCCGCGGCGACAAGCGCGACAAGCACTCTCACGGCAGCCGATTCGCGGGACGCTTGACCTTCGATTACGACCTTCGACAGATCGTCAAGTAGTCGACCGGCCAGACCCTGGTCAATACGGCGTCGAAACTCGCTAAGGGTCAAGGCGAAGCGTGGCTGGCTGATCTCGAAGGCGTTACTTCACCTGCCGTGAAAAGCGCCTTGAACTCGTAGCCGAGTCTTTCCATGCGCTCGCGTCCGCCCTCGCCGCGATCGACCAGAGCCGCGACGACTGCCACGTCGCAGGCGTGTTCGTTCACCAAGACGTGAATCGCCTGCTCGACGGATTGGCCAGAGGTGATGACATCATCTACCACGGCGACACGTGACCCTGGACGCAGAGGGCCCTCAATGAACTTGCTGAGGCCGTGCTTCTTGGGCTCCTTGCGGATAACGAAGGCGGGTAGGTGAAGACTCAAAGTCCATGCGTATGCAGCGACAGCGACGGCAATCGGATCGGCTCCTGTCGTCATTCCCCCAATGGCCCGCACCTGGTGGGGCTCGATCATGCGGAAGAACAGCTTGCCCACCAGAGCTGCGCCTTCCGGATCCAGTGTCACTTGCTTGGCGTCGAAGTAGTGGTCACTTGCCTTGCCCGACGACAGGCGGAACTCGCCTTGCAAGTAGGCCCGTTCGCAAAGCAGGTGCCGAAGCTGCTCGCGCTCTCCGCTCAACGCTGCCTCGCGAGGGGCGGTAACGCGCGGCTCGCTGCTAGGTGGTACGCTACGCCGCTCCACCTCCCGGATCCTGATTGACCCTCAGTGCAAGAGGACATCATCCACTAAGCTATAAGCGATGTGCTTCTTGCGGCAGCCGAGACCACCTGAGTACGTCCAGCGGCTCACGGCCCCAGCCCGACCAGGCGCTTGAGGGCGTCAAGCAGGCCCCCTCCGCCGCCGCTGGCCCCCCCGCCCCCCCCGCCCGCCCCGCCCGCCCGATGCCCTTGGTCCTCCTTCTTCGGTGCCGCGCCGCCGGCGATGCCGGTTTCGACGTCGTCGGCGAATGCGGCGACGGTCGGCTGGCGCTTCGCGGGGTCGCGGGCGAGTCCCTTCATCACCGCCGCCTGGAGCGCCGGCGGAAACGCGAGCCCGTGGGCGGCCTGGTTGAGCGGAACGGGCGGTGCCGTGAGCAGCTGCTGGAAGAGCTCTCGTGGGTTCTTGGCCGTGTAGGGATGATGGCCGGTGAGCAGCCAGTACGTGATCGTCGCGAGGCTGAAGATGTCGGCGCGCCCGTCCACGAGCTCGCCTGACAGGGCTTCGGGAGCCACGTATTTGAGCGTCCCGACGAAGAAGCCGCTCCGCGTGAGCCGCTCCTCGGCGGGCAGCTCGGCGTCCCGGGCGATGCCGAAGTCGAGCAGCTTGGTCTGGTCGGTTGCGGGGTCGTAGACGATGTTCTCGGGCTTCAGGTCCCGGTGGATGATCCCCGCTTGGTGCGCGGCACCCAAGGCGTCCGCGAGCTGGCGGACCACGCGGCTCACTTTCGCCGGTTCTAGCCGGCCCGCCCGCTGTACGTAATCCGCGAGAGATTTCCAGGCCGCCCACTCGAGCGCGAGGTAGTAGAACCCCTCCGCCTCGCCGTAGTCGTAGGTGCGCACGACGCCCGGGTGCTGGACGCGCGAGCCGTACCCCGCCTCCCGCAGGAACCGCTTGACCGCCGTGGGGTCGCCCCGCAGCCGCTGACGCAATACTTTGAACGCGCAGGGACCACGCTCCGGGTGCACGGCGCGGTAGACTTCGGCCGTGCCCCCTTCGCCGACCCGCTCGAGGAGGCGATAGCCCGCAATGGTCCGGCCGGCCAGGTTCTCGCTGGGCATGGGAACGCGCGAAACTAACGCAGGGACTTGAGGTTGAGCAAGTGAGACGACTTGTGGAGCGAGCGCTGCTCGCGGGGCTGGCTGCCACCGGCTGCGGCTCGTGGCAACGGGTCGGGACCGAATCCCGCCCCGAACCGGGCACGACGGTGCCCCCCTTGTTCGACGCCGGGACGGTGTACCGCAAGATGGGCTTCTTCGTGGCGGGCCCGCCGCTTCCGTTCGTCGCCTCGGTGCGGTATCTCGCCGACGCCGCTCCCGACTCGACGCTCGCCGTGTTTGCCCTGTCGCTCGCCAACCACTCCCTCAGCTTCCAGCGCGACGGCAACGAGTTCGTCGCGCAGTACCACATCGACGTGAGCTTCCGCGGCGACCCCGCGCGCGTGCGCCAGCTCGCCAGCGACCAGACCATCCGTGTGCGCACGTTCCAGGAGACGCTGCGGGCCGACGAGAGCGTGATCTACCAGCAGTTCGTGGGCCTCCCGCCGGGCGTCTACACGATCACCGTGGCCGTGCGGGACCGGAACAGCCCCTCGTCCGCCCGCCAGGAGCGCGCCGACACCGTGCCCCGGTTGGCGGGACGGGCCCTCAGCTCCGTGATTCCCATCTACGAGGGCGCGGGGCGCGCGGGCCTCGCCGAGCTGCCGAAGCTGCTCGTGAATACGCGGGCGACGCTGCCCTACGGCGGCGACTCCCTGCGCTTCTACGTCGAGGCCTACGGGGTGCCGGCCGGCACGCGGCTCGCGGCACGGGCCCTCGACCAGGGCGGGGTCGAGGTCGCGCGCGACACGATTGCCCTCGCCGGCGACGCGTCCTTCGCGAAGGCGCAGCTCGCGTTCCGGCCGGGCGAGCTCCCCGTGGGCGAAGGGGAGCTCGAGGTTGCGGCGGTGGGCGCCGGCGGCACCCCCGTCGCGCGAGCGCCGTTCCTCGTGAGCTTCTCCGACCAATGGGCGATCACCAATTACGATGAGATGATCAGCCTGCTGCGCTACTTCGACCGCCCGGAGTGGGTCGAGAAGCTGCGTAAGGCGACGGAGGCGGACCGCCCGGCCCTGTGGCGCGACTTCTTCAAGGCCACCGACCCGGTGCCAATCACGCCCGAGAACGAGGCGCTCGACGAGTACTTCCGGCGCGTGCAGACCGCGAACCAGCGGTTCAAGGAGAGCGGCGATCCCGGTTGGCTGACGGACCGGGGCGAGGTGTTCATCACGCTCGGCGAGCCCGACGACGTATTCGACTTCTCGAGCGACGTATCCCGCAGCGGCGTGCGCGGGGTCCGGTGGACGTACAGCCAGCTGCGGCTCACCCTCTTCTTCCAGGATCAGACCGGGTTCGGACGGTTTCGCCTGACGCCGACGTCGCGCGCCGAGTACCAGCGGGTGCTCGCGCGGGTGCGGCGGGGGCAGTGATGCGGGTGCGGGCGGCCCTCGTTTTCGCCGGGGCCGTGGGACCGCTCGCGGCGGCCGCGCAGCAGCGCTTGCCGCAGGCCGCGGCGCTGCGGGCCGAGTCGTTGTGGCTCGCGGGGCGCCCCTGGCACGCCGCCGAGGCGCTGCTCGCCGCCGCGGCGTGGGAGTCGAACCTCAACGCCGCCTTCGTGGTCGAGGGCGCGAAGGCGGAGCTGCGCGCCAGGCGCTACGACCGCACGAGGAGCCTGCTGGTCGGGCAGCCGTGGCTCGAGGACTACGGGGAGGGGGAAGCGCTCGCGGTGCTGGGCGAGGCGGAGGCGCGTCTCGGCCTCGCGGCGCAGGCGGCCGCGCACTTGGCTGGCGCGCGCTCGCGGATGCGGGGGCCGCGGGCCGCGCTGCTCGCGGTGCGCACCGGGGTCGCCTGGGAGGTGGCCGGGGAGCGGGATAGCGCGGCCGCGGCCTACGCCGCCGCGCGGGCCGCCGGCCTCGCCGCGATCGACCCCTGGCTGCGGCTGCGCCAGGCGCGCGTCACGCGCGACACCGCGACCGCGTTCCGGCTGCTCGCCGACCTGCCGCCGCCCGCGGCGCGGGAGGCACCCGTGACCCGCGCGCAGGCGCTGCTCGCCGCGGGCGACAGCGCCGCGGCGCTCGCGGCGTTCGCGCAGGCCGGGCGCTCGCTCGACGTCGCCCGCCTGGCGCTGGCGCTCGGCGACACCGCCCGCGCCCGGGACGCGTTGTATGGCTTGATGGGGCACGCACCGGCATCGGACGACGCGGCGGCCGCGGTGGGGGTGGCACTCGTCTCGCTGCGGCCGGCCACCCCGGCCGAGCGCGTGGCGCTGGCGCGCGCGATGCAGCCCCACGGGGCGGCGGAAGACGCGCGCCGCCAGGTCGAGCGCGCCGTCGGCCAGGGCGACTCGAGCGCGGCCACACTGGTGTTGCTCGGCGAGCTGCTCACCGGGGCGGGGCGGTTGCGGGACGCGGAGCGGGCCTACCGGGCGGCCATGAAGGATCCCGCACTCGGGCGGCTCGCGATGTACCGGCGCGCGCGCCTGCTCGCGCGGTTGAGCGACCCGGGCGCGCGGGACGCGCTCTGGGAGTTCGCGCAATCGTACCCGACCGACACCGCGGCGCCGACCGCGCTCTACGTCCTCGGTGACATGCTCGCCGACACCGGTGACTGGCGTGGCGCGACGCGCTGGCTCGGCGAGCTCATCGCACGCTACCCGGCCGATCTCAGGGCCTCGGTCGCGCGGTTCCGCCTCGCCGCGCAAGCGATGCGCGAGCAGCTCCTCGACAGCGCCGTGACCCTGTATCAAGCCGAGGTGGCGGCTGCGGCGCCGCAGCAGACGGCGGCGCGCTTCTGGCTCGGCAAGGTCGCGCGCGCGCGGGGCGACACGGCACGGGCCACGAAGACCTGGCGCGCGCTCGCGCGCGAGGACTCGATCGGCTACTACGGGCTGCGCGCGCGCCGCGAGGTCGACCTCCCGCCGCTGCGCATCGCTGCTCCCCTTCTGCCGGCGCCGCCGGCGGCGGTGGTGACCTCGCTCGCCCGGCTCGACACCCTGGTGCTGACCGGGCTCGACACCGCGGCGGCGGCCGAAGTGCGAGCGATCCTCGGGCGCTCGCCGCAGCAAGACGTCGAGGCGCTGCTTGCCTGGAGCGGTGGCCTCGCCGCCCGCGGCTTCGGGCCCGCTGCCGTGCGGCTCGGCTGGCAGGCGGCGCTCAAAGCCCCGGCGGACCCCCGCGTCCTTCGGGCCATCTTCCCCTGGCCGAACCGCGCCGTCGTCGAGGCGGAAGCGGTCGAGTTCGGCGTCGACCCGTTGCTGCTCGTGGCGCTCGTGCGCCAGGAAAGCGTGTTCGACGCGGAGGCGCTCTCCCCCGCCGGCGCGCGCGGGCTGGCGCAACTCCTCCCCGGCACCGCCGCGCTCAAGGCGCGCGGACTCGACGTGACGTTTTACCCGGAGTGGATCACCGTCCCCGATCTGAACCTGCACCTCGGCGCGGCCCACCTCGACGAACTGCTGCGACGCTTCGACGGCCGGGTCGACGCGGCCGTCGCCGCCTACAACGCGGGCGGCTCGCCCGTGACGCGCTGGCTGGCCCGCGAGGGCGCGGCCGACCCGGACGAGTTCCTCGAGCTCATCCCGTACCGGGAAACGCGGGACTATGTGCGCTCGGTGCTGCGGAACAGGGAACTGTACCGGGCCCTGTACCAGCCCGCAACCAATTGAGCGACAGTCGGTTAGCCTGACACGACGTCGCGATACGGCGCTCCACCCCGAGCTTGCTTGACAACGTTTCCGACCGGCTCCATTACTATCCCCGCTCGACACGGGGGTCGAGCCGGCGTTATGCCCAATGTGGGACTTTGCAGGAGGAAGCTCGGATGGCCACGGGAAAGGTGAAGTGGTTCAATGACGCCAAGGGGTACGGCTTCATCGAACAGGAAGGTGGCGAGGACGTGTTCGTGCACTTCTCGGCGATCCAGATGGACGGCTTCAAGACGCTCGCCGAGGGCCAGACCGTCCAGTTCGAAGTGAAGGCCGGCGACAAGGGTCTGCACGCTGCGAACGTGATGCGCGTGTAGCCGGACTCCGCGCGCCCTTCGGTTTGCCCCGCTCGGACCCGCCGGGCGGGGTTTTGCATCCCGGGAGCGCCACCCCCCCGCCCCCGGGTTATTGTTCCGGCCATGGCCGAATCCCGACAGACGCTCTATCTCGTGGACGGCTACGCGCTCATCTACCGCGCGTTCTTCGCGATGATCGCACGTCCCCTCACTACGCGGAGCGGCGAAAACACCTCTGCCGCGTGGGGCGTGACGAACTTCCTGATTCGGCTCCTCGACACGCGTCGTCCCGACTATCTCGCCTGGGTGCACGACATGGGCCAGTCGTTCCGCCACGAGACGTACGAGGCGTACAAGGCGACCCGCGAGAAGCTCACGGAGGAGCTGCAGCAGGACTTCGACCGCTCGGTGGAGCGGATCGAGCAGGTCCTCGAGGCCTTCCGTGTGCCGGTCGTCGGCGTCGAGGGCTACGAGGCGGACGACGTCATCGGCACGCTCGCCACCGCGGCCGTCGCGCGCGGCCTGCAGGCGGTCATCGTATCGGGTGACAAGGACTTTTACCAGCTCATCGCGCCCGGCATCGCGCTCCTGAACCCCGGGCGCGGCGGCCCCGCAGCGGTCGAGGAGCAGTGGGTCGACCAGTCGAACGCGAGCGAGCGCCTCGGCGTGCCGCCCGAGCGCGTGGTCGACTACCTCGCGCTCGTGGGCGATACCTCGGACAACATCCCGGGCGTGAAGGGCGTGGGGCAGAAGACGGCGCTCGAGCTCCTCAACACGTTCGGCGATCTGGACGCGATCCTCGCAAACGCGGAGCGGATTCCCGGCAAGCGCGCGCGCGAGGCGGTGCAGCACGACGCCGAGCTCGCGCGCCTGTCGCGCCAGCTGGTCACCATTCGGCGGGACGTGCCCCTGGCGCTCGACCTCGACGCGCTCCGCATACGCCTCCCGGACGTGGCCCGGCTCACCGAGCTGTTCACGGAGCTCGAGTTTCGCACGCTGATCCCAAAGCTCGCCGCGCTGGAGGTCGGGGCCGCCGGTGGACCCGCTCCGCCAGCCCAGCGGGCGCCCGCCGTGGCGGGCCCCCGGGCGGCCCCTGCGTCCGCGGTGGCTCCCGCCGCGCCGGCCCGTCCGCTCGTGGAGCCGACGATCGTCGAGGACCCGGCGATGCTGGAGGCGGTCGTCGCCGAGTGCCGCCGCGCCCCGCTGGTCGCGCTCGATCTCGAAGCATCGTCCCTGGATCCGATGCGCGCGACGCTCGTGGGGATGTCCGTCGCGGTGGCGTCCGGTCGGTCATGGTATCTGCCGTTCGCGCACGTCGCGTCCGAGGGCGAGCTCGCGGGCGGCGCGCCGCCTCGGAACCTGCCGCCGCTCGCGAGCGACGCCCTCCGGGCGCTGCGCGAGTTGCTCGCGGATCGCCGCGTCCCCAAGGCGGGCCACAACGTCAAGTACGACTGGCTGGTGTTGCGCCGCGCCGGGGTCGAGCTCGCGGGCGTCGCGTACGACTCGATGCTCGCGAGCTTCGTCCTCGACCCGGGGCGGCGCTCCCACGCGCTCGACGAGCTCGCCCGGGAGCGCCTCTCGCTCGAGCTGCGCACGTACGCCGACCTGGTCGGCCGGGGCAAGGGAGAGCGGCCGTTCGCGGCCGTGCCCGTCCCCGAGGCGGCGCGCTACTGCTGCGCCGGCAGCGAGATGGTCCTGCGCCTGCGCGAGGCATTCCAGCTCCAGCTCGAGGACCACCGGCTCGTTCGGCTGCTCGAGACCATCGAGGTGCCGCTCATTCCCGTCCTCGTCGACATGGAGTGGCACGGCGTGCTGATCGACCGCGAGCGGCTGGGGGAGCTCTCCCGCCGCTTCGCGCAGGAGCTCGCGGACCTCGAGCGGGAGATTCATCGCGCCGCCGGCACCGACTTCAACATCAACTCGACCCCGCAGCTGCGGCACGTCCTGTTCGAGAAACACCAGCTGCCCGTCCTCAAGAAAACGAAGACCGGCGCTTCGACGGACTACGAGGTGCTGGAGCAGCTCGCCGCGATGGGGCACGAGGTGCCGCGCCTGCTCATCGAGTACCGCGAGCTGTCGAAGCTCAAGTCCACCTACGTCGACGCGCTCCCCGGCTTCATCAACCCGGTCACGACCCGGGTCCACACGAGCTTCAACCAGACGGGGGCGGCGACCGGGCGCCTGTCCTCCTCGGACCCGAATCTCCAGAACATCCCTGTGCGCACGCCGCGCGGCGAGGCGATCCGCCGGGCCTTCGTGGCCGCCCCGGGATGGCTGCTGCTCACCGCTGACTACTCGCAGATCGAGCTGCGCCTGCTCGCGCACCTCTCGGGTGATCCGGCGTTCGTGCAGGCGTTTGAGCAGGGCGGAGACATCCATCGGCAGACGGCGGCGATCATCTTCGGCCTACCGCAGGAGCGGGTGACGCCGGAGATGCGTGGCCGCGCCAAGACGATCAACTTCGCCACCATCTACGGGCAGGGGCCCTTCGCGCTGTCCCGCCAGCTGGGCATCACCCAGGAGGAGGCGAAGGAGTTCATCCGGCAATACTTCAGCCGGTTCGCCGGGGTGCGGGCCTGGCTCGACCGCACGGTCGCCGAGGCGCGCGAGCGGGGCTACGTGGAAACCCTGTTCGGTCGGCGGCGCTACATCCCGGAGCTCAAGGACAGGAACTTCAACATCCGCGCCTTCGGTGAGCGCACGGCCACGAATTCTCCGCTTCAGGGTTCGGCCGCCGACCTCATCAAGATCGCGATGATCGCCATTGATCGGGCTCTCAGGGCGCGCGGTACCGCAGCCCGCCTGCTGCTGCAAGTCCATGACGAACTTGTGCTTGAAGTGCGTGAGGGAGAGTGGGAGGTCGCAACGGACGTGGTAAAACGCCAGATGGAATCAGCCGCCGAGTTGCAAGTGCCACTGGTCGTAAGTATCGGTGTGGGAAAGAATTGGATCGATGCGAAGAGCTGAGGCATGGGTCTTGCGGATAGCCACCAGGCGGCCAGTACAGTGGCGCCGAACCGGGGGAGCGGGCCCGCGGTTTAGACGCCTTGCCCACCGGGAGGTAGTCAGGTGATGTCTCGACGCGGCTTCACCCTGATCGAGCTGCTCATCGTGGTGGTGATCATCGGGATTCTGGCGGCCATCGCCATCCCGAAGTTCGCCAATACGAAGGAGAAAGCGTACATCGGGGCGATGAAGTCCGATCTCAGGAACCTCGCCACGGCGGAAGAGGCGTTCTTCTACGACAGCGCCGCCTACACGACCAGCCTGCCTTTGATGAACAACTTCCAGCCGACCAGCGGCGTGACGGTCGTCGTCAACGAGGCGACCGCGCAGGGCTGGGCCGCGACCGCGTCGAGCACCAATACGCCCCACAAGTGCTACCTCTTCTCGGGGAGCGCGTCGCCGCCCGGCACCGCGACCATCGAGGGCCACATTTCCTGCTCGTAGAGCGTCCCTTCCGGGAGTTTACACGCCGCCGCGAGGGGATGTGCTTCGCCCTCGACGGCGGCGTGTGGCTTCATCGACACAATTTCAACGGTGAGCCCATGGCGCACCTCGTGAGCGCCGACCGGGAGCGCCTGCTCGCGGTTGGGCGGGAGTTGGGGCTGCGTCCGGAGTGGCTGCAAGACAAGCCGTTGAAGGATCCGCGAACCGGGGTTAGGGTCCCTGCCTGGCACTGGGATCTCTGGGGATCGCGGCTTCGACAGCTCTCTTCCTAGTTGCCGTTCTCTCTGGCCAGTCTCGGTGCCCTCACCCCCGGCCACCAGTTCCATCTCCCCGCGATGTGCATGATCGCCGGCACCAGCACCATCCGGATCAGCGTCGCGTCGAGCAACACCGCCGCCGCCAGGCCGAAGCCGACGAGCTGGACGGCGAGCACGCGCGCGAACGCGAACGTGCCGAAGACGAGGATCATGATGAGCGCGGCGCTCGTGATGGTCGATGCGGTGGCGGAGAGCCCCTCCATGGTGGCGTGGTCGTTCCGCCCGGTCTTGTCGAACACCTCCTTGACGCGCGTCAGCAGGAAGACCTCGTAGTCCATCGACAATCCGAACACGATCGCGAAGACGAGCACCGGGACCACCACCCAGATCGCTTCGGTCGGTCCCTCCAGCCCGAACAGCTTCCCACCGTAGCCGTGCTGGAACACGAGCACGGTGAGCCCGAACGCTGCGCTCACTGAGAGGCAGTTGAGCAGCACGGCCTTAAGCGGCACGAGCAGCGAGCGGAACGCGATGAACAAAAAGATCGCGGTGATGCCGAGGACCAGCGCCACCGTCCGGGGGAAGCGGCGGAGCAGCTCGTGCTGGGTGTCCACGTTGGACGCGGCGAAGCCGCCGACCACGATCTCCGCGCCCTGGAGGCCGCGCACCCCGCGCTGCACGACCGCGCGGACCTGTCGCGCGACGTCCATCATGCCGGTTAGCGAAACGGTGTCCGCCGGGATGACGTCGAGGAGGGTGACGCGCCGGTCGGTACTCAAGTAGGCGTTGAAGAACTCGGGGTTCTTCGCGCGAACCGCGTCCGCGTCGCTGTAGTAGATGGCGAGCTGCAGCGTCGACAGGCCTGGCTTCACGCTCGCGACGCCGCTCACTTTGCGGACGCGGGGATCCTTGCGCAGGGAGTCGGTGAGGGCCTTGAGACCGAGCAGTCGGCGCGCCGACAGCGCCGATTCCCCCTCGGGAAGCTGGACGACGGCCCGGATCGGCTGGATGGCGCCGCTCGCCCCCATGGTGCGGAGCTCGGCGAGCCCCTGGCCGGACTCCGATTCTGGAGGGAACCAGTTCGTCGCCGGGAGGCCGAGGCGGATCTGCGTGAGCGGGAAGGTGCAGATTCCGATCGCGATCCCGCCGAGGGCGACCGCGCGCCACGGGCGGTGCCCGAGCCACCGCGCCCACCGCTCCCAGCCGGTCGGCGCATGGAACCGGGCGAGCGGGCGGGCGAGCCATTTGGGGCGGTCGATGTTACGCCCCAAAACGGCGAGCAGGGCGGGGAGGAACGTGGTCGCGAGCAGCACCGCCACCGACACCACGAGCAGGCCGCCCACGCCGACCGAGCGTGTGTCGGAGAGCGGCGTGGTGACGAGCGCCGCGAAGCCAACGACCACCGTGAGTCCGGACGTGATCACCGCGGATCCCGCCGTCTCGATCGTGCGCACCGCCGCGTCCCCCGGCGACAGGCCGCGGTTCAGCTCCTCGCGGAACCGCGTCACGACGAGCAACGAATAGTCGATCCCGACGCCGAGGCCCACCATCGTCGTGATGTTCAGTACGAACACCGACATCGGGGAATAGTGCGCCGCAATCGTGATGAGGCCGAGCGCGATCGTGATGGCGAGCACGCCCACGATCACCGGCAGCAGCGCCGCGACCAGGGCGCCGAATGCGATCACCAGCACGACCAGGGTGAGTGGCAATACCCGCTTCTCGCTCCGCTCGGTGTCCTCGGTGCTGATGGTGCGCACGTCGTGGTCCAGCGCGGGGAAGCCGGTCAGCTTCACGTCGAACTCGTCCGCCCCCGGGGCCCTGGCGAGGGCCTCCCGGATGGCCGCCCGCAGGTCGGGGACCACGCTCTTGCTGATGTCACTCGTGAAATCGGGAGTGAGGGCGGCGATGAGGAACGTGGTGCGCCGGTCCCTGCTGACGAAGCTCGATTCGCCGAGCTCGCTGGCCGGCACGACCTGCCGCACGAACTGCATCCGCTCGGCGGCGGCCTTGACGGTGTCGAGTACGGCCGCGAACTGGGGGTTCGTCCAGCGGACGGGTCCGTGCACGACGATGGCGACGTAATCGGCGAAGGGGCTGGGGAAGGCCTGCTTGAGGATCTGGCCGGCCCGTGCCGCCTCGGTGGTCTCGCTCGCCCCGCCGCGCAGCGCGAGGACCTGTTGTATGTGACTGGCTCGCGGCACGAAGGCCACCGCGAGCAGCGCCCAGGCGAGGATGACCCAGCCACGCCAGTGGACGAGCGCGGCCGCCGGTAACGCGAACAATCAGTGTCCAAGCATAAGCAGGCCACAATCATAGAGACGGCGGCGGGGCAAGGCTAGCGGCCCGACCCCGCGTCTTCTCATATTGCGCGCATGCCTTCCCGTGTCGCGGGTCTGCTGCTGCAGGTGAGGGGCCTGCTCGATCGCCGCGCCCCCACGCTCATCGCCGCGACGATCGTTCTGCTCATCTCGGCGGTGTTGGTGGACGCCCTCTGGAAACACAACCGGCGGGCCCCCGCAGCCATCGCGGTCCCCACGCCCGCCTCCGCCTCCTCGACCGCCGTCGCTCCCCCTGACACCGCCGCCCCTCCCGCCACCACGCCCGGGACGACGGCCACGCGGGCCCTCCAGGGGCCCCCGCCGCCCGCGACGGGCCCGAGCTACATGGAGCTGTTCGCGCGCTCCGAGACCCGCCGCCGCATCCGTGCGAGCGCCGGCTACACCTACCTGAACGAGATCGTGCTCGCGAGCCAGGACTCGATGCTGCACCGCTGGGACAATCGCATCAACCGCCCGGTCCGAGTGTTCCTCGGACCCGGCACGGCCGCGAACTTCCAGCCGAGCTTCCTCGACGCCGTGCGCGACGCGTTTCAGCGGTGGCGGGACACCGGTCTGCCGGTCCGATTCAACCTGGACGTGGACTCGGCGTCGGCCGAGGTGCACTTCCGCTGGCGGATCCAGTTCGACATGGAGCGCACCGGCCAGACGGACCTCACCTGGGACCAGGATGGCAACCTCGTCACCGCCGAGGTCACCCTCGCGACGTTCGATCCCAAGGGACGGCCGCTCGGGCCGGACGAGATGCGCGTCGTGGCGCTGCACGAGATCGGGCACGTCCTCGGTCTCGACCACTCCCCGGACTCGTCCGACGTCATGTACGCGCGCACGAAGGTGCAGGAGCTGTCGCCGCGCGACACCCACTCCGCCTTGCTCCTGTACCAGCTCCCGCCGGGAAGCCTCCGGTAGGGCGGGGGAGAGCATATATTGAGGCGGAGGGCGGCGTGACGTACCGCGGGATCATCTCTTTCTTGACGCACGAGACGCCGGACGGCGGGGCGGCCACCCTCGCCCAGGCGCTGGATGCGCGCGTGCGCGAAGGCGGGTTGATCGAGAAGGGTGAGGGCGGCGCGGTGCGCTGCTTCGCGTGCGGGCACCGTTGCCTCGTCAAGCCCGGGCGGCGCGGCATCTGCAAGGTTCGTTTCAACAAGGACGGAACGCTGTACGTCCCGGCGGGCTACGTCGCGGCCCTCCAGTGCGACCCCACGGAGAAGAAGCCGTTCTTCCACGTCCTCCCCGGATCCGACACCTTGACGTTCGGGATGCTGGGGTGCGACTTCCACTGCGGCTACTGCCAGAACTGGCTCACGAGCCAGGCCCTCCGCGATGACGCCGCGGGCGTCCTGCCGACCGACGTCACCCCCGACCATCTGGTCCGCCTGGCGCTCGGGCAGGGAGCAAAGCTGGTCGGCTCGTCGTACAACGAGCCTCTCATCACGGCCGAGTGGGCGGTGGACGTGTTCAAAGTCGCGCGGGCGCACGGTCTCAGGACCGCGTTCATCTCGAACGGCAACGCCACGCCCGAGGTGCTCGACTACATCCGGCCTTGGACCGACTGCTACAAGATCGACCTAAAGGCGATGGACGATAAGCGCTACCGCGAGCTGGGCGGAGTGCTGCAGCACGTCCTCGACGCCGTCCGGATGGTGTACGAGCGGGGCTTCTGGCTCGAGATCGTGACGCTCGTCGTGCCCGGGTTCAACGACAATGAGGTCCACTTGACCCGCGCCGCCGAATACCTGGCGGCGATCTCGCCGGAGATCCCCTGGCACGTCACGGCGTTCCACAAGGATTACCGGATGACCGATCCCGACGATACCTCCGCCGAGACTCTGGTCCGGGCGTGCGAGATCGGGGCCAGGGCGGGGCTCAAGTTCATCTACGCCGGGAACCTCCCCGGTCGCGTGGGCCGCTGGGAGAACACCTGGTGTCCCGACTGCGGCGATCTGCTGATCGAGCGCTCCGGCTACGCGATCAAGCAGCAGCGCGTGGGCGCGGACGGCCGCTGCCCCTCGTGCGGCAGGCGGATTCCGGGCGTGTGGTGCTAGCGCTGGTCTTGCTTCTCCAAGCGGGGACCGCGCCGCCCCCGGGGCAGGGCTCCGGCCTTGGCCCACCCGCGCGGTCCTCGTTTGACGCACTGACGTTCGATCCGCTGGTGGAGGACGGCGTCCGGCGCGGCGCGTACCCGGGGGGGGCGCTGCTCATCGGGCGCCACGATACCATCCTGTTCGCCAAGGGGTACGGCCACCTGATGTGGTCGGCCTCGAGCCCGGCGGTCGATCCCGACAGCACGATCTACGACCTCGCGTCGCTCACCAAGGTGATCGCCACGACGACGTCGTTGATGCTCCTGGTGGAGGGCGGCACCGTGCGGCTCGACGCGCCGGTAGCGACGTACATCCCCGAGTTCCATGGCGCGGGCACGGCGGGGATCACCGTTCGGCAGCTCCTCACGCACACCTCGGGCTTGCGCGCGACGCTGCCGCTCCACCGCGACGCGCGCGACTCCGCGGACGCGCTACGGATCGTTTTCGCCGAGACCCCCGTCGTGCCGCCGGGCAGGCGCGTGATCTACAGCGACCTGAACGCGATCCTGCTGGGCGAGATCGTGCGGCGCGCGAGCGGCGAGCCGCTCGAGGTGTTCGCGACGCGCCGCGTGCTGGCGCCGCTCGGGCTCGCGCAGACGATGTTCCGCCCCCCGGCGCGGCTGCGCGGCCGGATCGCGCCGACGGGGGTGTGGCATGGCCACCCTGTGGCCGGCGTCGTGAACGACCAGAACGCGGTGAAGCTGGGCGGCGTGGCGGGGCACGCGGGGTTGTTCGGCACCGCGGCGGACGTGGCCCGCATCGCGCAGCTGATGCTGCGTGGCGGCGTGCTCTCCGACGGTCGGCGGCTGCTCCAGGCCGGGACGGTGCGGCTGTTCACGACGAAGGCGGCGGATTTCGGTGGGCGAACCGAGGCACGCGCGCTCGGCTGGCAGGCGATGCCGACCGGCGAGGAGGTGTCGAGCGCCGGCACCCTGTTCGGACCGGGGAGCTACGGCCACACCGGCTGGACCGGGACGTCGCTGTGGATCGACCCGGACCGGGACCTGTTCGTGGTCCTGCTCACCAACCGGGCCTACGCGCCCCGGGCCCGGCGTCCGTTCACCGTGCTGAAAGCCGTGCGCGGCCGTGTCGCCGACGCCGCCGCGCGCGCCTCCGATGGCCGCTGAAGCGGGAACGCGGGGGCGGCCCCCCCAGCCCCCCGCGCCCCCGGGGGCTGGTCGGGCCCAGCGGGCAACGTTGCTCTACGACGGCGAGTGCGGGCTGTGCCGGCAGTCGGTGGACCTGGTGCAGCGGTGGGACCGGGACCACCGCTTCACGCTGATCCCGTTTCAGGAGCAGCAGCGCGTGGCCGCGTTCGGAATCCCCCTCCCGGCGCTCGCGGCGGCGATGCACCTCGTGCTCCCCGATGGGCGCGTCTTTGCCGGGGCGGACGCCGTCCCCGAGATCCTCCACCTCCTGCCCGGGAAGCGGTGGCTCGCCTCGGCGTTCCAGCTGCCGGGCGTGCTCCCCGTGGCGCGCCGGGTCTACGCGTGGATCGCGCGGCGGCGACGCTGTCCGGTGCGCGGCTACGCGGTCGATTAGGGCACGGTGACTGGGATGATGTTAGCGCGGCAGCTGCGCCAACAAATCGTGGCTACGCACCACGAGTGCCGTTCCAAACTTGCTTGGTGGAATCCCCGTGGTGCGCCGCGGAATCCCTGCGTAGGTTCCGAGCGTGGAGACTCGAGGTGTGCGAGGTGAACAGGAGTTCTCGATGACGGCGCCCGAAGTCCTCGACGAAGCGGCGGTACGCAGGGCCCTGCGACAGGTCAAGGACCCCGAGCTCGACATGAACATCATTGACCTCGGGCTCGTGTACGATGTCGAGGTCGACGACGGCGCGGTGCAGGTGAAAATGACGCTGACCTCGCCCGGCTGCCCGGCGGGGCCGATGATCACGAATGACGCGTACCGGGTGATCCGCGCGCTCGACGGCGTGAAGGACGTCGATATCGAGATCGTGTGGGAGCCCTACTGGACGCCTGAGAAGATGGACCCGAAAGTCCGGGCGCTGATGGGCCTGTAGTGCCGTTCCCATGAGCCGCCGTACGTTGGAACGGGACTAGGCGAGCGCGGCGAGCAACGCGTCTCCGAGAACCTGGATTTGCCAGCGCCGGAGCTCCCCGACCCGGGCGAGCCCGGCGCGGTCGTGTGCAGGCGGGGCAAGGCGGGCCACGGCCTCCAGGGTGACGCGCCCGCACAGGACGCCCGGATCGAGCCCGAGCTCCGCCGCCACGCGGTTGCGCGCGGCCTTCAGCCGCTCGACCCGAGCGTCGAGCGTCGGGTCCTTGGGCGGTCGCGCCGAGCGCTCGATGCGCGGCAGCTCGCGCTCGCTCAGTCCCAGCGCGCGCTGCACACACTCGAGCAGCGCGGCCGCGTGGCGCCGGGCGAGCGCGGCCGGAAGCCCGGGGACCCGGGCGAGGTCGGCGGCGGATCGGGGAAGCGCCGTCGCCACGGCGAGCAACGCGTCGTTCCCGATGATCCGAAACGTGGCTTGGTCCTGCTCGGCGGCGCGGGTCTCGCGCCAGCCGTACAGATCCCGCAGCGCGGCGAGCGAGCGCGGCGACAGCGCCTTCGCCCCTTTGACGCGCAGGTACGCGTCTCCGCTATCCGCCATCCCCGTCCAGCGCACCGCCTCGCACCGCGCGCCTTCCTCCTCGGCCCACTCGAGCCGGCCCAGCTCCACGAGGCGCGCCCGGAGCGCGTCGCGCAGGGCGGGCAGGTGCCGGGTGTCGGCCGCGGCGTAGGCGAGCATCGCGGGCGGCAGCGGCCGGCGCGACCAATCGGCCTTCTGGTGCTCCTTCACGACCTTGACGCCCAGGTACTTTGCCAGCAGCGCCGCCAGTCCGATGGCGGGCTCCCCCGCGAGCTGGGCCGCGACCCGGGTGTCGAAGATCCGCGCGGCGCGGAAGCCGTAATCGCGGTCGAGTATGCGAAGGTCGTAGTCGGCGTCGTGGAAGACCTTTTCAATGTTCGGGTCGGCCAGCAGCTCACCCACCGGCGACAGATCGCCGAGCGCGAGCGGATCGACAATCGCCGTGCGCGTGCGGGTCGACAGTTGGATGAGGAAGATCCGGTCCCGGTAGCGGTGGAAGCTGGCCGCCTCGGTGTCCGCCCCCACGAGCGGCTCGCGGCGAAACGCCGCGAGCGTCTCGGCGAGCTCCTCGGACGTCTGAATGTAGCTATGCACGCGGCGTCACGACGCGACTCACTCTTCCTTGCTCAACTGCTCCAGGTCGACCGCGATTTCCTCGAGCGCCCGGGCGAGCGCCTTATAGAATTCGGGATCCGGCGGCTGGGGGGCGCCACCCAGCGGGTCGCCCGCGCATTTGCGGGCGGCGCGCGCCGCGTGGCGGATGTAGTCGGTGGCAACCCGCATCGCTGCCTCGTGACACAAGGGTGACAGGGTTGGTGGTGTCCGATTCGGAGCGGCTGACCCAAAAGATACGCGCGGCGCTCGCGCCTTGTAGTCTCGGGTGCTGGCCCACGCCGCTCGAGCCCGCGCCCGGCCTCGCGAGGGCGCTGGGGCTGGACGAGCTCCGGCTCAAGCGCGAGGACCGCTCGTCGGGGCGCTGCGGCGGCAACAAGGTCCGGGGGCTCGAGTTTCTGCTCGCCGGCGCTCCCGCGGGGACGGTGTTCGTGACCGTGGGCGGCACGGGCTCGACGCACTGCCTGGCCACCGCCGTGCACGCGGCGACACTGTCGTGTCGGGTCGCGCTCGCGCAGTTCCCCCAGCCCGAGACCGAAGCGAGTCGCGCGGTTGCGGCGGCGTGCGACGCTTACGCCGCGCTCGTCGTGCGCGCGCGCACCCGTGCGGGACTGCCGTTCGCGCTGCGCGCGGCCTGGCGCGGCGCCCGCCGGCTCGGGCCGCGCCGTTGGGTCCCGGGCGGCGGAGCGCATCCCCGTGCCGTGGTCGGCCATCTGCTCGCCGCGCTCGAGCTCGCCGCCGAATACCCGACGCCCCCGGACGCGATCGTCGCCCCGCTCGGCACCGGCGGCACCGTTGCGGGGCTCGTGCTCGGGGTCGCGCAGCTCGGCTGGCCGACACGGGTAGTCGGCGTGCGCGTAGCCCCGGCGCTCGTCGCCAACCGCTGGCGCACCCTGCGACTGGCCCGGCGCGCGCGGCGCCTGCTTGCGCGCTTCGGAGTCCCGTTCCCCGCTCCCCGTTCCCCGTTGGTCGTGGAGGGGCTGGGCCAGGGCTACGGGCACCCGACGCCGCAAGGCGAGGCGGCACGCCGCCTCGCGGAGGAGCACGGCATCATCCTCGATCCCACGTACGGCGCGAAGGCATTCGCCAGTCTCATGGAACGCGCGGCGTGCGACGCGCGCCGCGTCGTATTCTGGCATACGTTTGCCCTCCCATCCCGCCCGCCGGAGCCCGCGCAGTGACCGCGATGGTCGCGGCGGGCGACGCGGCACTCGCCGTCGAGGTCCGGGGCGAGGGGTCGCCCGTGCTGTTCGTGCACGGCTTCCCGTTCGACCGCACGATGTGGCGGCATCAGCTCGCGGCGCTGGCGCGCTGGAAGCGAATCGCCCCCGACCTCCGGGGCGTCGGCGCATCGACCGCCCCGGCGGCGGGGGACGGCTATTCCATATCCCGGTACGCCGACGACCTCGTGGCGGTCCTGGACGCGCTGGGAATTCGGGCATCCGCGGTGTGCGGGCTCTCGATGGGCGGCTACGTGGTGTTCGACCTCCTGCGGCGTTACCCGGACCGGGTGAGCGCGGTGCTGCTCGTCGACACGAAGCCCGACGCGGACTCGCCGGAAGCGAAGCGGGCACGCGACGAGCTGGCGACGGTCGCCGAGCGGGAGGGCCCGGACGCGGTGATCGAGCGCCTCCTACCGCGGCTGCTCGCCCCGCAGACGCAGCCCGAGGTGGCCGCTCAGGTCCGCGACATGGCGCGGCGCTGGTCGGCACCGGGGCTCGTGGGCGCGCTGCGCGCCCTGCGAGACCGGCCGGACTCGACGGAGACGCTGCGCGGCGTCAAGGTACCGACGCTCGTGCTCGTCGGCAGCGAGGATCAAATCGCGCCGCCCGGCGTCGGACGCGTCATGGCGGCGCTCGTCCCGGGCGCGCAGTTCCACGTCGTGCCCGCGGCCGGGCATCTCCCGCCGCTCGAGCAGCCGCTCGCGACCACGCGGCTGCTCGCCGACTTCCTGGCGACCATCGTGTGAGCGGCATGGCCCCGGGCGTCAGCCCGGGGCCGACGAGGTGACGCCCAGGGGCTACGAGAGCCCCGGGCTCACGCCCGGGGCCATGCGGACGCCTTGGGGCTACCCTGGCTCAGGAGGTCTTGCGCTGCGGCTTCCCGGGTGGGTTGGCGCTCTGGAACACGTCGCGGTTCTTCGCGATGTAGGACTTCCACTGCGGCGGCGTGTCCTCCTCGGGGAAGATCGCGGTGACCGGGCACTCCGGCTCGCAGGCCCCGCAATCGATGCACTCGTCGGGGTGGATGTAGAGCTGGTCTTCGCCCTCGTAGATGCAGTCCACGGGACACACATCCACGCACGAGCGATCCTTCAGGTTGATGCAAGGCTCTGCGATGATGTATGTCATCCGAGTTCCCGGGAATCCGCTTCGTGGCCCGGCGCCGGCCGGGCCGAACCAAAAAACATAGATTCGGGCTCACCCGAGTCAAGCCCGATCCCTAATGTGAGCTGCATCGAGCGGAACTTGGGACCGCACGTCGCGCCCTTGTCGTATTCGGCGCTTGGGCACGTTGAGGAATTCGCGCTTACCGGCTTCGCAGGCGAGCGGTTCAACCCGTTCATCCGCTCATCCCCCGCAAGCTCAGGACGACGTTCTCGGCAGCGCCCGATGAGGAGCTCGACGCCTTCCGCCACGCGCCCAAAGCGGGTCACCGGACGCCCCGCTGGCGCTCGAAGGGATCGGGAGCGACGGCACGCGCTGGGGGGCGTCTCCAGCAGCGGGACGGTCGGGACGCTCCTGTGTCAACTGCGGTCCGAACGGAGTCGGCGCGGGCGTCCCGGCTCATTTGGGATACTTGTTGGTATCTGAAGTTGACGTTTCTGGGAGTTTCCTTGCGGACGAAGATTCTTGGCAGTATCGTTGATACTCATGGGTATCGTACGGCAGAGGCGCAAGGCAGAGACGCGAGCGATGCTTCTCGAAGCCGGCCTGAGCGTCTTCGCGGAGCACGGGATCGACCTCGCGACCCTCGACGAAGTCGCCCGCGTGGCAGGGTTCACCAAGGGCGCCATCTACCGGCAGTTTCCTTCGAAGGGCGCTTTTCTGCTGGCTCTGTTCGAGCAGTTCGCCGCCGTGGCCCGCTCGGGCACCGGCGCGCGCCGGGCCGCCTGGTTTGTTCCCTTGACGGTTCAGTTCGCGGCCCAGGCGATGCGGGACCCCCTGCTCCGGCGGCGCCTGACCGTCGTCCTGGCGGACGCCCCCGACGCCGAATCGCCCGAGGGACGACTGCTCAAGGCGCTCGCTGGTGCACTCCCGGTGTCTGCGATCCCCGCCGCATGACAGGCCCGGGGACGCTCTGCTGCGTACTGGCCTTCACCCTCTGCGGCCGGGCGCCCGCTCAGGCGGCGGCCGATTGGCCCGCCTACGGTCACGACCCTGGGGGCACGCGGTACTCTCCCGCCGCCCAGCTCACCCGTGACAACGTGGCGCGGCTCCAGGTCGCGTGGGTCTACCGCACCGGGGACTACGCGATCGGCGAAGGCGCGACTCGCTTCGAGTCGACACCGCTTCTGGTGGACGGGACACTGTACGTCAGCACGCCGTTCGGGCGGGTCATCGCGCTCGACCCCGAGCGCGGGCTGGAGCGCTGGGTCTACGACCCGCGCGTGGACCTGTCGGCCCACTACGGCGACTTCGCGAACCGGGGGGTGGCCACGTGGCTCGATCCGGGGCGCGGGCCGGGGGCTACCTGCCGGCGCCGCATCTTGGTGGCACCGATCGACGCCCGGCTCATCGCCCTCGACGCCGCGACGGGTAGGCCGTGTGCAGACTTCGGAGTGCAGGGGCAGGTCGACCTGAAGCGCGACCTCGTCAACCCGCCCTTCGAGCCTGGGGAGTACGAGGTCACCTCGCCGCCCGCGGTGGTCGGCGACCGGGTCATTGTCGGGTCGTCCATCGGAGACAACAACCGGGCCGACGCGCCCAGCGGCGTGGTGCGGGCATTCGACGCGCGCACCGGGCGGCAGCGGTGGGCGTGGGACCCGATCCCGCGTCGGCGTGCCCTCCCGGGATTTGATACCTGGAGAGGAGCCCGCGCGGACCGGACGGGCGGGGCGAACGCCTGGTCGGTCATTTCAGTCGATGCGGAGCGGGACCTGGTGTTCGTCCCGGTGGGGAGCGGGTCACCCGACTTTTACGGCGGCGAACGGCTCGGACAGAATCTGTACGCCAACTCGCTCGTGGCCCTCCGCGGATCGACCGGGCAGCTCGTGTGGCACTTCCAGGTCGTTCATCACGACCTGTGGGACTACGACGTGCCCGCCCAGCCGGTGCTGATGACCGTGCGCCGCGACGGGCGTGAGATCCCGGCCGTGGCCCAGGCGACGAAGATGGGCCACCTCTTCATACTCGATCGCCGAACCGGCGCGCCGCTCTTCCCGGTCGAGGAGCGCGCGGTCCCGAAGAGCGACGTGCCGGGTGAGGAGGCTTGGCCGACTCAGCCGTTCCCCACACTGCCCCGCCCGCTCGCGCCGCAGAGCCTGACCGCCGCCGACGCGTGGGGTGTGACGCCTGAGGACCGGGAGTGGTGCCGCGCGACGCTCGCCGCCCTCCGCGCGGAGGGGCTCTTCACACCGCCGAGCCTCAGGGGGACCGTCGTCTTTCCCGGCAACGTCGGCGGCGCGAACTGGAGCGGCACTGCGGTCGATCCGGTGCGCGGGCTGCTCGTGACGCCCACCAACCGCCTCCCTACGGTCGTCCGACTCGTCCCGCGCGCCGCGTATGACTCCGTGCGTCGCGCGAATGCCGACTGGCAGCGCGGGGAGCAGCGTGGCACGCCCTACGGGATGCTGCGCCGGTCGCTGCGGTCGCCGGGCGGCGTCCCGTGCAATCCACCTCCTTGGAGCGCGCTCAGCGCCGTCGACGCGGCGACGGGTGCAGTGAAGTGGGAGGTCCCTCTCGGCACCCTGCCCGCCCTCGCTTCCGTGCCCGGATCGCAAACTTGGGGCTCGATCGTGCTCGGCGGAGCGATGATCACCGCGGGCGGCCTCGTCTTCATCGCCGCGACGGTCGACCAGGAGCTGCGCGCGCTCGACGTCGAGACCGGTCGCGAGCTCTGGAAGGCGCGGCTCCCCGCCGCCGGGAACGCGCTCCCGATGACCTACCAGCTGTCCGACACCGGCCGCCAATACGTCGTCGTCGCCGCCGGTGGGCGCGAGCCGATCTGGAAGCAAGGGGATTACGTCGTCGCGTTCGCGCTGCCGCGCGATGGCGCGGCTGAGCCGCAAGCCGGGGCGAGCGCGCCGGCCGGCGCGTGGCGGGGAGGGTTCGTCGTGGAGCGGAGCCGCTGGCCGGTGACGCTCGAGCTGCGCGTCGAGGCCGGAGCCGCGACGGGTACGCTACGGATCGAGCGACCGGCAGTAACGGGGCCTCTCAGCGGCACGATCGACGGCCACCAGCTAACCTTCCGCGTGCCCTTCACCCGTTCCGAGAAGCGCTGCACGGGCCAGATCGAGGGTGTCGCCGAAGTCGCGAACGGCGGCCACCTGCTGGTGGGCGAGGTGCGGATCAGCGGAGCGTGCAGCGGCGAGGAACCGGAGGTGGGCACGATGGCACTGCGACGATGACGCGAGCGCTGCTCGACCTGAGTCACCGCATCGAGCACGGCCTGGTCACCTACCGCGGGCTTCCGCCGCCGGTGATCGGCGACTGGCTCTCCCGCGAGGCGTCGGGCGCGAAATACGCCCCCGGCACGACCTTCCAAATCGGCAAGATCGAGATGATCGCGAACACGGGGACGTACATTGACGCCCCGTTTCACCGGTATGCGGACGGGAAGGATCTCGCGGACATGCCGCTCGAGCGCGTGGCGGATCTCGAGGGGCTCGTCGTGCGCGCGGCGGGCCCGCTCCGTGCGCTCGACGCGGATCGATTCCGCGGGTTCGAGCTTCGAGGGAGAGCCGTCCTGGTGCACACGGCGTGGGACCGCCACTGGGGCACCGAGCGCTACTTCACCGGCTACCCGTTTCTCACGGCGGCGGCGGCACGCCAGCTCGTGGATGCGGGGGCGGCGCTCGTCGGGATCGACTCGCTGAACATCGACGACGATGCCGATCCAACGCGCCCCGTCCACACGATGCTCCTGGGCGCGGGGATCCCCATCGTCGAGCATCTGTGCAACCTGGAAGCGGTCCCGGAGAAGGCGTTCCGATTCTTCGCCCTGCCCGCGAAGGTCCGAGGGATGGGGAGCTTTCCGGTCCGTGCAATCGCGGTCGTCGAGCGCTGATGCATTCACCCGCCACAGCGACGGCTATCGAGACGTTTCCCCGAATGCGCGACCTCTGGTGTCGTGCTGCGCCATTCGTGCGGTACGGAACCGACCCGGTCTTTGGTGGACACCGGGTCTGGGGCTGGTTGCCCCGCCGGTGAAGGTGCTGACACCCGCGATTTCGGGGGGGGCCCATCGTTGGGCTCGGGCCCGATCGTGCGTTGCAAGGCAAATGCGGAGGACGTACTGCACCGGACGGCGACAGCCGGGACTCGAGTACCGCCGCTCGCGGGTGTACCACGTGTCAAGGTACGCGAGGATCGCCCCCGGCTTACTCACGTTCGCGACGATGCCGTGCGCCGCGAGCAGCGTCTGATAGTCGTCACACCCATACTGACTGCCCCGATCAAAGTGTGCAGGAGCCCGCGGGCGGGCCGCCGCTCGGCCAGCGCCATGCGCAGCACCGCGACCGGGAGCGGCTGCGTCCAGCGTCTCCCGCATCGCCCACCCCACCACACGCCGCGGAGGCGAGGTCGAGAACGATCGCGAGAACCAGCCAGCCCGCGCGCGTGGGCACGTAAGTCAGATCACTCACGCACCCGCGATCCAGCTCGGTCACCTGGTCGACTCGGCAGTGGCCGCTGGAGCACGTTGGGCGCCAGCGGCTGCGCGTGCGGCGAGTCTGTCGTCCGGCGGCCGGCGCCCACCAACCCGTCCTCGCGCATCAGCCGGGCCACGCGCTTCTGGGCGGGCGGCTCCCCTTGGGTGCGCAGCGCGGCGTGGACGCGCGGCGCCGCGTTGGGGCGACACCGCGCGTACCGTGAGCCGGCGCGCTGGGCGCGGACTCGGGGGCCGGCGTTGCGCCGCGTCGAGCCCGGGAGCGACGCCGCGAGCGCGTCTCCAACCTCTCTCACGAACCGCAGCGTCTCTCTCGTAGCCGTCGTCCTCGCGGTCCCTCCGGCTCTGGCGCAGGGCTCGAACCAAGTCGACATGACCGTGGACGCGGCACGCGGTGGCAGGTGGTCGACGGCGTGCTCGCCCGGCTCACCGAAGCCTACGTCTTCCCGGACACGGCCGTCGCGATGGAGCGCGCCATCCGGGACCGGGTGCGGCGCGGCGAGGACGAGAGGATCACGAGCGCCCGGGCGGTGGCCGACCCGTTGACCGCGCACCTCCAAGCGGTAAGCACGGACAGGCACCTACGCGTCCGCTCCAGTCACCACCCGCTGCCCCCGTTGGCGCAGGCCGACGGCCCTACGCCGGAGATGGAGGCGCGCGTCCGCGCAAGTCGGACGCCACGTCAACTACGGATTCGAGAAGGTGGAGCGGCTCCCGGCAACGTGGGGTACCTCGAGCGGCGCAGTTTCGGGTTCGAGCCGGAATGGATCGGGGACGCCGCCGCCGCGGCGTTCGACTTTCCGGCCAACACGGAGGCCCTGATCATCGACCTGCGCCGGAACGGCGGCGGCTCGCCCGGCATGGTCGCGTTCGTCTCGAGCTGTCTCTTCGGCGTGGACTCGGTGCACCTGAACTCGCTGTACTGGCGCCCCGGCAACCGCACCGACCACTTTCCACGCCCGCTCCTGAGTCCCGGGCGCGCGCTACGGCCGCCGTCGGATCCGACCCTTCCTGCGGCGCATCTAGTGGACGGTGACTCGGGTAGCGTTAGCGCGGCAGCGCAGTATGGACGGACCGTCGCAGGGCGACTGGGGTGGGGAGGGGGCGGTTGTAGGGAGTCGAGCCCAAGACGGGTCCCTCCATCTGCGCTAACGATTCGTTGGTTACGGACCACTAGCTGCGCTGCCGGACCTCCGCGAGCGTGCGACCGACGCCGAGCGGCGGCGTCAGCTCGACGAGGCCATCGCGGAGGTCGAGGGGCGGCCGTAGTTCGACTCGATCTCCCGGGCGTGGGACCACTGATTTGCCGCCCTCCCGGAGTGACAGCAAGCGAGCAGCATCACGACACTCGATTGCCACCGCCCGCGGCTCAGCCCGCCGACACAGGCTCGCGCCCGTGCTCCCCCGCCCCTTCGCTCCGTCCCTCTTCCCGCAGGTTCCGCGGAGATCTTCCGTCGGGGCGTGCATCGGGGAGTTCTCCGATCCCTCAGATCCTCTCCTCAGCGCGCGGGGAGTGCCCGGCGGCGCGGCGCCGCTCCGAAATTGCTGGGAGCAGAGACGGTGTGGGGCGAGTGATTGGGACGGAGCGACGAGCGGAGGGGCCGCCGTTTCGCGACCGTCCGGGAGTGACAGCAAGCGAGCAGCATCACGACACTCGATTGCTACCGCCTGCGGCTCAGCCCGCTTGCACCGCCTCGCGCTCGAAGCTCGGCGGCCCCGTCCCGGCCGATTCTTCGTCTCCCAGCCTTGCATGTGGTCTTGCGTCGGGACGTGCATCAGCGAGCGCTTCAACCGGCGGATTGCGCGGGAGTGCCCAGCGGCGCCGCGCCGCTCCGAAATTGCTGAGCACAGCCGGTGTAGGGCGCGTGATTGGGACGCAGCGACGGGCGGGGGGCCCGCAGCTTCGTGGCTATCCCGGAGTGACAGCAACCGAGCAGCATCACGACACTTGATTGCCACCGTGTAGCTCTCAGCCCGCCGGGACCGCCTCGCGCTAAGACTCCGCCGCCCCGTTCTCCCGTCGGCCCGTCCACACGTCCGCCTGTCCGCCCGTCCGGCCGTCCCATCGTGACCGCCTACCGTTGATCGTGCTGCGCCAGAATTGCCGCGGGCAGAGTGGCTGTCTGGCGAACGATCGTGACCCATCGACGGGCGGGGAGTCGCAGTTTCGCGACTGTCAGGGAGTGACAGCAAGCGCGCAGCATCACGACACTCGATTGCCACCGTCTAGCCGTCAGCCGGCCGGGGCCGCCTCGCGCTGAGACTGCGCCGCCGCGTTTCCCTGTCCGCCTGTCGGCCCGTCCGCCCGTCCATCGGCCCCCAGCTTCCGCGTGATCTCCCGCGTGATGTGCATCGAGCAGAACTTCGGCCCGCACATCGCGCAGAACTCCGCCGACTTGAAGTACTCGGCGGGGAGCGATTCATCGTGCAGCGCCCGCGCCCGATCGGGATCGAGGCTCAACCGGAACTGTTCGTTCCAGTCGAACGCGAACCGCGCCCGGGACAGCGCGTCGTCGCGCTCCCTGACGCCCTTCCGCCCGCGGGCGATGTCCGCCGCGTGGGCGGCGATCTTGTAGGCGACCACGCCTTCGCGCACCTCCTCGGCGTTGGGGAGCCCGAGGTGCTCTTTGCGGGTCACGTAGCACAGCATGTCCGCGCCGTACCAGCCGATCATGGCCGCCCCGATCGCCGATGTGATGTGGTCGTAGCCCGGCGCGATGTCGGTGACCAGCGGCCCGAGGGTGTAGAACGGCGCCTCGTGGCAGATCTGCTTCTGCTTCCGGACGTTGATCTCGATCAGGTGCATCGGAATGTGCCCCGGGCCCTCGATCATCACCTGGACGTCCTTCGCCCACGCCCGAGTCGTGAGCGCGCCCAGCGTCTCGAGCTCGGCGAACTGGGCGCGGTCGTTCGCGTCGGCGATCGAGCCCGGCCGTAGCGCGTCGCCCAGCGAAAGCGTGACGTCGTACTTGCGGGCGATCTCCAGGATGCGGTCGAAGCGGGTGTAGAACGGGTTCTGCTTGTTGTGGTGCATCATCCAGTACGCGTGCAGCGACCCACCGCGCGACACGATCCCGGTCACGCGGCCGAGCGCGAGCCCCACGTACTCCTGCAGGATGCCGCAGTGGACGGTCACGTAGTCCACCCCCTGCTGCGCCTGGTGCTCGACCATGTCGAGCAGGTCGTCCTCGGTGAGGTCCTCGACCTTCTTCACCTCGGTGACCGCCTGGTAGATCGGCACGGTGCCGACGGGAACCGGGGAAGCGTCGATGACCGCCTCGCGGATCGCGTCGATGTCGCCGCCGGTGGAGAGGTCCATCACGGTGTCCGCGCCGTAGTGGACCGCGTGATGCAGCTTCTCAAGCTCCCGGTCGACGTTCGACTCGACGGCCGAGTTCCCGATGTTGGCGTTGATCTTGACGCGCGCCACCTTGCCGATGGCCATTGGGTCGAGCCGCCCGGCGAGGTGGTTCACGTTCGCCGGAACGATCAGCCGTCCGCGGGCGATTTCGTCGCGTACTAACTTCACCGGGAGCTCCTCCCGTTCCGCGACGCGCTCCATTTGGGGAGTGACCGTGCCCTGACGGGCGAAGAACATCTGAGTGACGCAGGCCATGCTGACTCCCTTCGCCGGTGCTAGCCGGATCAGGTTCAAAGGGTGTGATCTCAGCCCGCCACGCTGGCGGCAGGCACCCCTGTCGTTTCGCAATCTAGAGCGACGCGGTAGTCCACGGGAGGGATGCGGCGATTTGACCGCACAAAATATATTCATAAATTGGAATATGTGAATCTCGTAGCCCGTGAGGCCGCAGACCTCTTCGCCGCGCTCGGCGACCGGGTGCGCCTCCGTCTCGCCTGCTGCCTCCTGGCAGTCCCTCGCGGAGTCTGCGTGTCCGAGCTCGTCGACGCCCTCGACGTGTCCCAGCCCAACGTGAGCCGGCACCTGAAAGTGCTGAAGGCGGCCGGGCTGGTCGACGAGCAGCGCGACGGTCGGTGGATGTACTACCGGCTGCGCCAGCCCGATCAGCCGGTCTTCCAGCGCATCCGCACCTGCCTCGAAACGGTCTCTGGCGGCGCCGACCTGCAGGCAGACGCGCGCCGGCTGCGGGCGCGCCTCGACCTGCGGCGAGCAGGGAGCTGCGTCTTGGGAACCCGGATGCTGCCAGGCCGCTCGACCAGCCGGAGAGGCGGAGGAGAGCGTCAGGTGCGATTCCCCGCGATACACTGATGGCTTGCTGCCCAACAGAAGGACCGCACTGCGCAGACGCTGGGTGGAAGCTGTCGTGAAGCTGGCGCTGGTTTGCCAGCTGAGATGAGCGCGTCGGCTGACACCGTGGGCCGTCCCCTTGCTTGCGAGACACCGCGGCCGCAAAGAGCGACCCTACGCGCTGCGCAAGGGCGCGCAGCATGCTGGCGCTCCGACGTGCTCGTCATGCCGCGTACCGTCCACTGCGAACCGCCACCGAACGGGGTCGTAGGACGCCGGGGACAGTGACAGCGGCACACTACTGCATAGGTGCTGAGTGGAAGATGTCGTGAAGCTGACGCCTGTCGTCAGCAGCAGAAAGGAATGGAGTGGGGTCCTGAAGTGCCAGGCCGCTTTCGACCATCCTGAGACGAAGGAGGGAGAACGTCAGGTGCGACTCCCTGCCAATCCAGTGACGGCTTGCTGCGGGAACCGAAGTACCGGGCTGCATAGACGCTGAGTGGAAGCTGTCGTGAAGCTGGCGCCGGCCCCTCGACCCAGAATACGTAGGTCGACTGGTACCGTGGGGTCTCATTCATGCCGCCACCGTCAAGCTAGGGCGTACCCGTCACCGCCTTCGGCACGCCACCCATTCGTGCCGCCTCTGGGACGTCCTCCTGACGGTGCCCGAATCGCGGCCGGGCTGATCGACGCGCGCGCGCGGCGGCGCACGATGTGTCGAACGTCGTCGAACGGGTCGTTGGATGTCGGAACGGAGCGAGCCGCACAGCACTACATAGGCGCTGGGTGGAAGCTGTCGTGAAGCTGGCGGCTGTCGTCAGCGCGGGCCGCCTTCATTTACGTGAGCTATGTGGATCGACCGACGCGGCGCTCGGTCCCGCGGTCGAAGAGGACGCCGGCCAGCCCTCGGCGAGCTTGCTCGCTGCGTGACCCTTCGCGGTGAGGAGGCGATGCCGCCGAGTCATCATGTCGGAGCGCAGGATGCTGCGCTCCGACCAAGCAGGCGCGCGAGACATCGAACGCCGCCGAACCCGGTAGTAGGAGGTCGCACCCGGGAGAGCGGGACAGCACCGCATAGGCGCTGGGTGGAAGCTGTCGTGAAGCTGGCGGCTCTCGTCGCGGGGCGCCTTCCTTTAACTGGACTGACACATGTGGATCGACCGATGCTATGGCCGGTCCGTCGTTGAGAGACGCCGCCCAGCCTTCGGCAACCTTGCGTGTTGGCCAACCCTCCCCTACGAGGATGCGCTGCCGCCGAGTCATCATGCAGGAGCCGGGATGCCGCGACCGGCTGCGCCGGCCCGACCAGCCGGTCCTCCAGTGCGTCCACTTCTGCTTCGAAACGGTCTCTGGCGCCGGCCGACCTCCAGGCAGACGCCATGCTGCCGGACGGGGGGAAAACCGGCACCGCACGCGTGCTGGGCGGAAGCTGTCGCGAAGCTGGCGTCTTCCTTTTGGTGGTGCCGGCACCGGGACGCCCTACCTACTTCCCGCGGAAAAAACTCGCCGTCTGGCAGCTGCTCTTGGGGTCCTGCTGCGGTGCCTAGCGGCATGCCCCGTCGCGCGGATGGCCTGCTCCCGACCTGCGCCGGAGAGCATCGGCCTGCGCTGAGAGGTCGTGCATCGCCTTGGCGATCTGGTGGAACCGTTTCCAGTAACTAACAGTGCCGACTGGCGGCCCGACCGATCGACGCGCGGGCGCGACGGTGCGCGCGATGCATCGAACGCCGCCGAACCGGTCGCGAGAGAGGTCGGAGCCAGGCGGCCGTCCGTACTGCATACGTGCTGAGTGGAAGCTGTCGTGAAGCTGACGCCTGCCGTCGGCACGGCGACGGGCAAACGGACACGCAGGATGCTGACAAGCGTCGTTGACGGGTTGCGACCAGTGATCGCACGGGCTGAAGCCCCGCCTTGGCCGGGGTTCGTCCTGAAAGACGACGGCGCACCCGCGTCCTTCAGGACGCGCTTTGGCCGAGGTCGCCCTACAGGCGTCCCATGAATCCAAGCGGGAGGCATCAGACTTCGACACCCTGCTAAGCGGCGGCCGACCTCCAGGGGGACGCGCGTCGGCTGGGGGGCGCTTCACCCGGCGGCGGGCAGCGCGACTCCCCGCGATGCACTGACGCCTTGCTGGCCGAACCGGCGGAAAGCCGCACCGCATGCGCGCTGGGCAGGAGCTGGGGCGAAGCTGACGCCTTCCTGAACTGAGATACGTGGATCGACCGACGTTGCGTTCGCGTCCGGTGAATGATGCCCCGTGCTTTGGTGTGGGGTTGACCCGATGTGGTGGACACCTCATTGACCCTGTAGCGTTCGGGGTGGAGGTCGTCGATGACGCAGGCCAGCAAGGGAAGTGGGAAGCGAGCGCGGCGCGCCGTTAGCGCGGAATTCAAGGTGGAAGCGGTGCGCCTGATGCGCGAGCGCCAGAAGCTGGGGGTCAGCGTGGCCCAGCTGGGCCGGGAGTTGGATGTCAGGCTGGATCTACTGTGGAAGTGGGCCGGCAGGTGGAGGAGCGGGCGGGTGGCCCGAGGGACTTCTTCAAAAAACGCGCGGCGTTCTTCGCGAAAGAGTCGCGGTGAGGTACGCCTGCCTTGCTCGCCACCGCGGCGAGTATCCGGTGCGACTCGTGTGTCGCGTGCTCGCGGTGGCGCCCTCGGGCTTCTACGCGGCGCAACGCCGGCCACCGAGTGCACGCGCCCAGCGGGACCAGTCGCTCCGGCTCAAGCTGCGCGCGGTGCATACGCAGAGCCGCCGCACCTATGGGGCGCCGCGCGTCGACGCCGAGCTGCGGGCCAGGGGGAGCCGGTCGCCACGAAGCGCGTGGCCTGGCTGTTTCTCGCGATCGTCCTCGACCTCGCCTCGCGGCGGGTGGGTGGGCGATGACGCTGGACGCGGACCTCGCGCTGGCGGCGCTGCGCATGGCGCTGGCCGACCGGCGGCCCGCCCCCGGCTCCTGCATCACTCTGTACGCGTGTGGCGAATACCGGAAGCTGCTCGCGGCGCACGGCATCGTCGCGAGCATGAGTAACCAGGGGGATTGTTGGGACAACGCGGTCGCCGAGAGTTTCTTCGCCACCCTCGAGACGGAGCTGATTCTGGAGGCCGCCCACGCGGGACGCCGCGCGCCAGGCGATCTTCGCGTACATCGAGACGTGGTACAACCGGCAGCGGCGGCACTCGAGTCTCGGCTACTGCAGCCCGGTGCAGTACGAGTGCTACGTGCTCGCGCGCGGTGAGGATCACCCAAAACGTCCTCCGCATTTGCCCCACAACGCACGATCGGGCCCGAGCCCGACGGATGACACCGCCCGAAATCGCGGGTGCCACCTTTCACGAGCTGGGCAACCAGCTCAAACCCGGTGTCCACCAAACCGGGTGAATTCCAGTCTCGGCTCCGGGATAGCATGACGGCCGGGGCGGTCGACGAGCGACCCTGCCCTTCTTGACCCCATGCCGCTCGAGTCCTTGTGTAAGAGCGCCTTGAGCCGAGTTTTCCTGCGGAGGCGAGGATGACCGCTCCATCGAGACGACAGTTCGTCGGCACGTTGGGTGCCGCGTTGCTCGCGCCGCGACCCGGGCGGTCGGCGGGAGGCCCGCACGGGTTCCGAATTCGCACGATCACGGCCGGGGCGCGGCTCCGCTCCGCGAGCGACCTGAAACCCGTTGAGTCCGCCATCGTCTTCCTGGGCCGCGCGCGGAAGGCCTTCGAGGACGCGGGCTACGAGATTCAGACGGTCCGTCTCGCGACCCAGCCGCTGGCCGCGCCGGGCGACCGGGTACTCGCGGATCTCCAGGCGCTCGACCGGCTCGCGGGCGAAGGCAGGGTGGTGGTGAGCGTCGGGCCCTTGGTGCACCACGAGGGTTCCGACGCGGAGTTCGCCGCGTGGGCGGCCGAGCTCGTTCGAACTACCTCCGCGATCAGCTGCAGTGTCACGGTGGCGTCGCCCGGCCGGGGCATCCATTACCGCGCGACGCTGGCGGCCGCCGCGGCGATGGCCGCGATCGCGCGGGCCACTCCGGGCGGAGAAGGCAACTTTCGCTTCGCGGCGGCGGCGAACTGCCCGGCCGGGACTCCCTTCTTCCCGGTGGCCTACCACGAGGGAGAGGACGCGTTCGCCGTGGGCCTCGAGTCGGCGCCGCTCGTCGCGTCCGCGTTCGCCGACGCCTCCTTCACAACGGAGGCCCGGGCGCGGCTCAGGGGAATTCTCGAGGCCAAGCTTCGCGCCGTGCAGGCGATCGCGGTCGCCACGGCGCGACGAGAGGGTCGCCGCTACTTGGGGATCGATGCCTCTCCCGCGCCGGGCAAGGATGCAAGCATCGGTGCGGCGATCGAGACACTCACCCACGCGCCGTTCGGGGACGCCTCGACGCTCGAGGCGTGCGCGACCGTCACCGATGTGTTGAAGAGTCTCACCGTGAGGACCTGCGGGTACTCAGGCCTCATGCTCCCGGTGCTTGAGGACCCCGTGCTCGCCAGGCGGGCGGCAGAGCGCCGCTTTAGCGTGAAAGAGTTGCTTCTCTATTCGAGCGTGTGCGGGACCGGGCTCGACGTCGTCCCACTTCCCGGGGAGACGCCGGTGGGCGTTCTCGCCGCGCTGATCCGCGACACCGCGGCCCTCGCGGTCAAGCTGCGCAAGCCGCTCTCGGCGCGGCTGTTTCCGATTCCGGGGAAGGCGGTGGGAGAGGCGATCCACTTCACCAACCCGTACCTGACCGACTCCGTCGTGATGGCGATCCAATAGCCTGTTCAGGGCATCTCGCGCGGCTTCGGCGGCCCGTACCGCTCGGATGGATCGTGGAGCTTCGCCCACTCCGATCGGAAGGCGAAGGCATCGAGGCCCGCCGCGCGGTCGAGCGCGAGGATCCCGTCGAGGTGGTCGGTCTCGTGTTGCAGCAGCTCGGCCATCGGCCCCTCGAGCTGCAACGTGTGGTCCTTCCCCTTCAGGTCGGTGTAGCTGAGCGTCGCCGCGTAAGCGCGCGTAACTCGGACGAGCAGGTTGGGGAAGGAAAAGCAGTCGTCCCAGACGGGGAAGTCGTCCGGGCCGACGTCGGTGATCTCCGGGTTGACCATCGTCCAGCGCTGCTTGTCGATCTCGACGAACACGATGCGCACCGGTGCGCCGATTTGCGGTGCGGCGAGCGCCCGGCCCATCTTGTACCTCTTCTTCGCGATCCGGAGCGTGTCCCGCAGGTCGTCCGCGACGAGCCGCGTCGCGGCCGACTTGGGGTTCTCGACCCGCTCGCACCGGGCCCGGAGGATGGGATCGCCCAAGTGGCGAATGCGCCGTACCGCCATGGGGCGCCAATTTGGGGGTTTGCCGCTCGAGTGCAACTCGTGCAGTAACCGTGGCACTGCGCCAGGTCGCCGGGGTTCCCAGAAAGGCCTACGGGCGGAGTAGCGTCGTGTACGCTATGGCCATAAGGCTATGTCCCTGGCAGGGGTAGTGTTGGCGGCGGGCCGTTCCGAGCGGATGGGCGCTCCCAAGGCGCTGCTCGACTATCGCGGCGAAGCCCTTCTGTGGTCCGCATTCCTCCAGGCGCTCGCCGCGCTCCATAATGAGGCCGCGCCTGGCCGGTCGATCCGCCCCATGTCCGCGTGCCCCCGCTCGAGCGCCTCCTCGAAACGTTTCGCCGCACGGACGCTCCCGCCGTCCTACCGTCATTCGGCGAGCGGCGGGGCAACCGGTCATATGGGACGAATCGCTGTTTCAGAAGCTCGCGACCAGCGAAGCCGCCACGCGGCACGGCGCTCTCGCGGTCCTGCACGCCCGCGAGTCTCAGCTTGCCGCCGTCGCGGTGGACGACCCTGCGGTGATCGACGACGTGAACACGCCGGCGGACTACGAGCGGCTGGTGCGCGGTGTTAGGTGCTGGGTGTTAGGTGCTGGGCGTGGCGGGCTGCGCGCCTCGTCTGAACCCAGCACCCAGCACCCTGGCTACATAACACCTTTTCCCCCAACTAGTTACGAATTCAAGCAAAGTTGTTTTGTTTTAAGTTGACAATCCCGAATAAGTTGCTTAGGATTCGCTGCCCGTATGCTGACCGCTCCTGTGCAAGTCGCGGCCCACAAAGGACTTCGGGGCCAGATCCTGCTTGAGCTAAAGCGCGCCCAGCCCCTGACGGCCCGGCAGCTCGCCGCGAGGCTGGGCGTCTCCCCCAACGCGATTCGGCACCATCTGAAGGAGCTCGCAGCCGGGGAGCTGATCCTCTACCGCCGCGAGCAGCGGGGCGTCGGCGCCCCCACCTACGCCTACCGGCTGAGCCCGGGCGGTGAAGCGCTATTCCCCCGCGCCTATGAAGCGACGCTCACGGAGCTGCTCGAGCGGGTCGCCGAAAAGGCCGGCCGCCGGGCGGGAGTCGAGCTGTTCGAGGACCACTACCGCGACCTCACCCACCGGC
>WNFU01000838.1_pt1 | contig 56161 bp, 50 predicted proteins | sample 5400121 | NCBI WGS metagenome assembly WNFU01 (sample SAMN13153360, study PRJNA577476) | soil metagenome | isolation source: 100 cm soil or saprolite under grassland replicate 1 | place: USA:California | collected 2016-06-15 | reverse complement strand
GCGTGAGCGGCCGACACCCAGTGGATCGTCCCTTTCACCCGCCGCCCGTCCGGCGCGTCCCCGCCCCGGGTGGCCGGGTCATAGGTGCAGCGCACCTCGACGACCTCTCCCGTCCGCTCGTCCTTGACCGCGCCCGCGCAGCGTACCAGGTACGCGTAGCGCAGCCTCACCTCGTTGCCGGGGAACAGGCGGAAGTACTTCTTGGGCGGTTCCTCCCTGAAGTCGTCCTGCTCGATGTAGAGGACGCGCGAGAACGGGACTTGGCGGGTGCCCATGCCGGGGTCCTCGGGGTTGTTCACGGCCTGCAGCATCTCCACCCGGTCCCCCGGGTAGTTCTCGATCACGAGGCGCAGCGGGCGCAGCACGCCCATGGCGCGCGGGGCCCGCTTGTTCAGGTCCTCGCGCAGGCAGTGCTCGAGCAGCGCCACGTCCACGAGCGCCTCCTTTTTCGCCACCCCGATGCGCTCGCAGAAATCGCGGATCGCCTCCGGCGTGTAGCCGCGCCGCCGGAGCCCCGCGATGGTCGGCATCCGCGGGTCGTCCCAGCCGCTCACGTAGCCGCTCTCGACCAGCTCCAGAAGCTTCCGCTTCGACAGCACCGTGTGGCTCACGTTGAGGCGGGCGAACTCGATCTGCTGCGGGTGGTAGATGCCGAGCTGGTCCAGGAACCAGTCATAGAGCGGGCGGTGGTCCTCGTACTCCATGGTGCAGATCGAGTGGGTGATCCGCTCGATGGAATCGGACTGGCCGTGCGCGAAGTCGTACATCGGGTAGAGGCACCACCGATCGCCGGTCCGGTGATGGGACACTTTCCGGATCCGGTACATCGTGGGATCCCGCAGGTTGAGGTTCGGCGACGCCATGTCGATCTTGGCGCGCAGCACACGTGACCCGTCCGGGAACTCCCCGGCCCGCATCCGCCCGAAGAGGTCCAGGTTCTCCTCCACCGACCGGCTCCGGTAGGGACTCTCCCGCCCCGGCTCGGTCAGGGTTCCGCGATACGCGCGGATCTCCTCCCCGCTGAGATCATCCACGTAGGCCTTGCCCGCCTTGATCAACTGCACCGCCCACTGGTAGAGCTGCTCGAAGTAGTCGGAGGCGTAGTACAGGTGCGGGCCCCAGTCGAAGCCGAGCCACCGGACATCGGCCATGATGGACTCGACGTACTCCACTTCCTCCTTGGTCGGGTTGGTGTCGTCGAACCGCAGATGACAGACGCCGCCATGCTGTGCGGCGAGCCCGAAGTTCAAGCAGATGGACTTGGCGTGGCCGATGTGCAGGTACCCGTTGGGCTCGGGCGGAAACCGCGTCGCCACCCGGCCGCCGAAGCGGCCGCTCGTGAGGTCGTCGGCGATCATCTTGCGGATGAAGTTCGGACCGGGCGTTGCTTCGTTCGTCATATCGGTGGCTTCATGGCGCGGATCAAGACCGGTCGCCGCGTCCCCGGCGCCGCCGCCAAGACAGGATCGGGCGCTCCCGATGCTCCGCAGGCGTCCGATCTGAGTGGTGGACCGTCAAGGCCTCGAACCTCGGCCCCGCTGATGGAGCGTCATTGCCGTGATCATACGAGGAAGCGTTGTATTGGGCAACCAGGTCGTCAGGAGGTGCCCACGGACGACCGCGCGGGGCCGAAGACACCCCGGACGCGTCGCACAGCTGGTTGACGGAAAGGATCATGCGTGGAGGCGCTCGGCGATCGCTGAGCAGTCAAAGCCTGACCCCTGTCACGATCCGCCCCGTTGCCCATCCGATTGGGCGGTTGCCCAATCACTGTGTCGCGGACAGCGGGCTCCTCGGAGGCACTGGTCGACGACAAGTCCGCATCAGTGCGACCACATCACGCTCTTTTCGCCACGGGCACGTTCCTTGCGAGCGACCGGCTCTCGTGAAGCGCGAGTTTCGAGATGCACACGCCGCGCCGAGGATGAGAGGACAGGCGAGCGCTTGAACTCGGACGCTGCCTTCGCGTCGGTCATGAAGCTGCGGTTCGACCGAGGTACCATCGTGATCACCGATCCGCCCGTCGACCTCGACCTTACCGAAGCTCCGGGCGTCCTTTGGGACCCTCGGGTTCGCGCCCATCGGGCGCCAGCCAGCCGGTACCATGCCCTCAAGAGTTGGCTGCTCAATGATGCCGTCCGTTTCCTCGACATCACTCGTCCTCCCTGGCCCATATCGGACGCGTGGTCGGACATCAGTCTCCGAGCGTACCAGCAAGCAGCGCTGTCCGCCTGGGAACTGGGGCACCGCCGCGGCGTCGTCGCCCTCCCGACCGGCAGCGGCAAGACCCGAGTCGCCCTTGCCGCGATGAAGCAGACGCGGCTGGCCGCCCTGTGCCTTGTGCCGACGCGCGTGCTCCTCGATCAATGGCTTCGCGAGATCGGCGTTGTGTACCAGGGCCCGGTAGGGTGCTACGGCGATGGCGTGCGCCAGCCGGCGCCGCTGACGGTCGCCACGTACGAGAGCGCCTACCGGCACATGCACCAGCTCGGGCATCGCTTCGATCTCCTGATCGTCGACGAGGTCCACCACTTCGGCGGTGGTCTCCGCGATGAGGCACTCGAGATGTCAATAGCGAGCGCTCGTCTTGGCCTCACTGCAACGCCGCCGCGCGGCGACGCGTCAGCCGCTCGCCTCGCCGAGCTGGTTGGGCCCACGGTCTTCGAGCTCGCCGTCGGCGATCTGGCCGGTGGCTTCCTCGCCAGTTTCGACGCGATCACGCTGTACCTCGATCTCTGCCCCGAGGAACGTTCGGCTTACTTGAGCCTGAGCAACCTGTTCAAGAGGGCTTACGCGGAGTTCCGTCGGGTGGCGCCAGAAGCCGGTTGGGCAGACTTCGCCCGCGCCGCCGCCGGCACCACTGACGGGCGCCGCGCCCTCGCGGCGTGGCGGCAGGCGCGGCGGCTCCTTGCCTTTACGCGCGCCAAACGCCGGGCGTTGCAGGCCTTGCTGGCACGTCACCGATGTGCGCGAGTGCTGATCTTCACCGCGGACAACGACACAGCCTACGCCGTTGCGCGGGAAGCCCTCGTCATGCCCCTCACCTGCGACATCGGCCGTCACGAGCGCGACGACGTTCTCGAGCGGTTCCGCCTGGGCGAGATCCGGACCCTTGTGTCGGCACGCGTGCTCAATGAAGGAATCGATGTGCCCGACGCGGATGTCGCTGTGGTCGTCGGTGGCGCTCTCGGCGAACGCGAGCACGTGCAACGGGTTGGCCGGCTGCTGCGGCCGAGCCAGGGCAAGCGCGCCCTGGTGTACGAGCTCGTGACGCGGGACACGATTGAAGTGGGCCAGGCGCGCAGGAGACGCAAGGGTCTTGTTGCCCGAACCTCTGCTCAACTATAGCGTGGTCGGGAATACCCTGGTGCCTCACTTCCTTGGGGATCATGACCACCCCTGGTTGCGGATGATCCTCGAGGAACATGACCGCTTCGTGGGCCGGCCCCAGCGCGAGTTCGAGGCGCGCCTTCGAGAGCCACTCCCGTGCGAAAGCCCCTCAAGAAAGCGAAAGCAGGCCGTGTACATCCTTACGCGGCTTCGGCCCGGCCATCGCAACGCCGCCGTGCCGCCCCGACGCGCGCGGGCGCTCGTCTTCGGCGAGGCGGCCCGGACGCCAGCCGGTGCCGACGCCGTTCTCTCCACAGTCGCCGCCTCTCTGGGCGTGAGTGTGGAAGAGCTGAAAGATTCGCTCTTCGCCGACCTGCCAGGTGACCGGCTCGTCGCCGCGCCAACGAAGCCGTTGTCACCAGCTGAACTCGTGCTCCGGACCAACCTCGCGCTGACGCAGGCGCTGCTCTTCCATGCCGCCTCCGTAAGAATTGAAGCTGACGGGAACACTCGGGTCCTGGTTCGCCACTCGAAGCTACGAGGGCTGATCTGCTCGGTTGGCGAACGGTCCGGCACGGGCGACGCCGTGCTGGAGCTGTCGGGCCCTTTCGCTCTGTTCCGCCACACTCGACTGTACGGTCGCGCGCTCGGAGAACTGGTGCCTCTGCTAGCCTGGTGCCGCCGCTTCCGCTTGCACGCGGAATGCGTGTTCCAGGGACGACGGCTCGGCCTCCTCCTGGGGACGGGGGATCCGATCTTTCCGGCGGACGAGCCGCGCCGATACGACAGCCAGCTCGAAGAGCGCTTCGCTCGCGAGTTCCGACGGCTCTCGCCGGAGTGGGATGTGCTCCGCGAGCCGGAACCCGTGACCGTTGGCGGCACACTCATCTTCCCAGACTTCGCCCTTCATCACCGCCACGACGCAGCACGCCGGTGGCTTGTGGAGATCGTGGGCTTCTGGACGCCCGACTACGTGGCCCGAAAACTCGCGCTCTACCGGAGCGCCCGCCTCTCCAACCTGATCCTGTGCATTGACGAGGACCGGAACTGCGCCGCGGAAGACCTCCCTGCCGGAGCGTTCGTCGTGCGGTTCCGCCGCCGCGTGGATGCCGCCGCCGTGCTGCGATTTGTCGGCTGAATCGGCACACCCGGGATAGGTCCTGCTCGTTCGCCTGCTTCCCTCTTTCCACGGACCCGGCGGTCCGCCGGGAGAGGGAACAGGGAGCGCCCTCTGCGCGGAGTCACTCCCCGTCGATCGGCATTTCCCTCTATCCCGGCGGGGCCGAGGCTGGATCACCTGCGGTCGAGGTCCCGCACGTAGATTTGATTGGCCACGACGGAGTCGGCCTTGATCTCGTCGGCGTAAATGACCGACGCGACGACCATCGGAGCCCTGATATCGGTGTGGCCGTTACCGACCCTCACCTCGCGAGTCTGGTGGATGGCCCCCTGCACCTCTCGCGCCTTGATCTTGTTGGCGTAGATCGTGTTTGCACGAACCTGTTGCGCCTGGATGTCGTCGGCCAGCACGGTCTCCGGTGCGGTCGGCACGACCACCTGCGACGAGCCCGGGGATACCACGACCGGTGCCGAGGCCCCAGGCGCCGGCTGGACCACTACGGACGGAGACTGCGACGGCTGGACTACGACCGGCGGCTGAGAGGGCTGAACGACCACGGACGGTTGTGATGGTTGGGACGGCTGGACCACGACCGGCGGAGACTGATCGGGCGTTCCAACATTAACGTTGACATCAGCGGCGGAGGCAGAACTCGAAAGAACTGCCGGGACCGCGATGAGGCCCATGAGGAGCACACGTACTTTCATGACCTTGCCTCCTGTTGTCTGCGTTGACCCGCGCGCCCGGTCGGCCGGTCGCACCGGCAACGCTCTTGACGAAGTCGACGCCGACCGCCGCTCGGGGCTTGCGCTCGAACCTCTACGAAGATGAGCGGCAAGGGGGATGCCAGGCTGACAGACAGCTTTTGGGAGAACCTAGGTTAGCCCGACGCGAACCTCGCGGGACGAGGAAAAATCTTCCTCTCAGTTCGGTAAGAGTTACCGGTAAGAGTTACATGGACGCGGACCGGGCGCGGCGGACCTTCGCCGCGCCCGGTCACCGGCAGCGAATCAGTACCTCTTGCCAGGCGTCTGACTCGCGCCGCTCTTCTCACCCGCCTGAGCGGGCATCACTTCGATCTGCATCGCGATGTTCTTGCCTTCACGCGTCTCGTAGGAGGCCTTTACCTTCGCTCCCTCCCGCAGGTCCGCGAGGGTGCCTTGGCGGCCTTCCACCTGGATCTGCGTGTCGTTGGTCACCTCGAGAGTTCTCCCGATAATGCCGAAGGGCCCCGAAGACACCTGCACGGTGCCGCCTGCGGGATCCACCTTCTTGACCGCACCTTCAAGCGTGCCTATCGTCGGGGTCTTCTCGGCCGGCGTAGGGGCCTTGTCGGCAGGCCTATCAGCAGGCGGAGCAGGCATTGCGCCGCCCGGCGTAGACGGCGCAGACTGTTGAGCCTGGGCCATCACCGGTCCGCCGGCGACCGCCAGGCTCAGCACAACGGCAACCGCTAGAGTCACGTAACGCGATACCACAGACGGCATAATGTTGTCCTCCCTTTGCGTCAGATTCTCCAGCTTCAACTCGGGCACACACCCTAATGGTGTGCCTCCACGTCTTCCCTTAGCAATCTCCGTGCCGCGAGCTCTATTGACCTCCCCGCCGAACATATGTGGCCACGAACTCCTCGGCGTTCTCCTCGAGAAGGTCGTCGAGCTCATCGAGCAGCTCGTCTAGCTCCTCCTTTATCCTTTCACCCCTCTGTGGAAGATCAGAAGTCCCGACGCCGCCCTGCTCAACACCACCAGGCTTCTTCGACCTGATCTGCTTCTTCTGCTGCTCAGCCATGGCCCGCTCCTTCCTGTCTCACCAGGAGCCCGGTCACGACGACCGCGGATCATTTCTCCCGGGCGTGCAAGCCTCTCTCCAGGGCTCGCAAGTCGCTGGTCTCTCCGCCTCCGAGCGATCCCTTTTCAAGGTCCTGATCATGCTCGTCCGGCGCCGACTCGGTCGCCGAGTCCGTCGCGAGGATCTGCACGATGACCATTCGAGGAAGCACCCGGACACCATTCACCGCGACCCGGGAGAGGCCCATAGCCTGTGCGCCGCGGACCGCTTTCTCGACCGCCGTCACGACGGCCGTCTTGACGCCCTCATTGGAATGCTCGTTCAATGTGGCTGTCGTCTCGATCATGGCCATCTCCGCCACCACCGGTGAAGTGCTCATCAGCACCACCAAGAGCGCGACGGCGAATCGACTGAAGGCACGCATCGCCCACCTCCTAGATGCAGCTTGGTCGGGGACAGTTCACGCGTTGGTCTCTCAAGCAGTGCCGCGCGTGTCGCGGCTCCCTCATTCCGGAGAGACAGCAAGGGATGAGCCAAGACCACATCGCCGGTTAATTCGCGACTTACGGCCGAACCCCGGCGCTTTCCCCTGGAAGAATTTGCCTAGAGGGAAAGAACCGCGATCACCATCACCCCACGAGATCGCCATCGGCCAACGTAGTTGCGTCGCGGAAGATTCAGATGGGAACAGGCCGGCAAGGGTATGTAGGATTTCCCAGGCGGTAGGTAAGGCTTACCACGGAGGCCTTAGTGACCCGGTCGCTCCCAGCGGTGAGTATCGCCGCGACCGTCGCATCTTGATCAAGATCGCGGCGTCTTCTCTCTCTCTTTGGAACCGCCCGGGACACTGAACTCGCTCTGACTGTTCCTCATCTTCGAGATCAGCTCCTCGTACGAGGCGGTCTGGATGATCTTGTTGAACTGAGTCCGATAGTTGGCAACCAGGCTCACACCCTCGACATTGACGTCGTACACGAGCCACCGATCGCCGCGCCTGAGCATCCGGTAGTCGACCGGGACCTCGGTCCCCTTCTTGGTGACGAACCGGGTCTTGACCGTCGCCAGGTCGCCACTCACGGAATCACCCGCATACGTAATCTTCTCGCCGCTGTACCGCTCGATCTTCGAGACGTAGGCGCGCTCGAGCAGGTCGGCGAACAGAGACACGAACTCCTGGCGGTCCTTCTCGCTGAGACTTTGCCAGTGCGGGCCCAGCGCGCGCTTGGCCGTCTCCTCGAAGTCGAAGATCTTATCGGCTTCCCTTCGAATGGACGTTCTCCGCTCCTTGATCTTGGGCTCGGACTTCAGGGCGGGGTCCTCGAGTATGCGGATGACTTGGTCAACCGATGTCCTGAGTTGGTCTGTCGGCTCCCCCGCCCAGGCATGTGGCCAGGACAAGAGCCACAATCCCAAGCCGAGGAAGACCGACAGGTACCCCGCTTTCCCCAACGAGCACGTTCTCTCAACCTTGACGCTCCCACGCGATCGCTCACTCATACCGTGCTGGCCTCCTGGCTCTCCGTTGGTGCACTATCCTCCAGAGCATTCAAGTCCACTGCAATTGGTATGCCCGTGGACACCTCTCGGCCGAAGGAGGGTGGCCACCGAGCGGAGAAGCGATGAAGGGAAAGTTTACGGCCAACTCTTCCGAATCAAGGAGATGAGAGGGCGATCCCAGACCGGACCCGGGTCCCTTGCCTACCCGCGGGAGCCTGCGCTCCCCGTGCGCGACATCTCCTTGAACCAGCAGCAAGGGGGATGCCAGGCCCAGAGGACCCTGATTGGCCAGAGGGGAGTCGTGCGCGACGAGCAAAATCTTCCACGTCGCTCGGTAAGACTTACATGATTGGGATAAGAACCGCGAAGCGCCGCATTTTCGGCACCTGGACCCGCTGACGAAGAGCCGGTGGACCTGGATCGCGTGTTCGTACGCTTCAAAGGCCCGAGTCGCGTTGAGCTACGCGTGCGAGAGAAAGATGTCCAACCGGTGTAAGCGACGGCATTTCGAACGAATCACTGAGGGTGCGCGAGCCGTCGCTCGACCCGGCGTGAACGGAGCTGGCCGAGGCTCGTGAAGCCGCGACGTCGTCTAGAACACCAAGCTGGATGCCTTCGATAAGAGCCTGAATCCGCTCGGGCGTGCATTCTGCGAGGGTCTTTACACGGCACATCTCTTGCGTGGGGTGGCGGCATGGTGATCCGCCGGTGCGCCTGGCACCGCCAGTATCACGGGTACGGGCTCCTCTTCGGTGTCATGTCCTGGCGCGGTTTCAAGGTGCAGTTCACCGATGGGATGTGTCAGGAATGCGCGGCGAGGATGCCCCGCGACCTCACGTTCCAGCGTGCCGGCTACCAACTCCGCGAGCGTCGCCGGTGCCCCGCGGTCCTCGTCCCCAGACTGGGCGTCGCTGCGTTGGCTGTCACCGCGCTCGTCCTCGCCGCGCGGCCCCTCGATGAGGCATTCGTCTCGCGCGGTCTCCTCTCCGAGGAGCCTCGCGGCGAAGAGCCGGTCCCCCAGGCTAGCCCGACCACCAGTGTCCACACCGCAGCCACGGACGTCGTCGGGTCCGATGTGTTCACGAAGGCGCCCCCCGCGCTTCGGGAGCAGCGGGGGACGGGCGCGGCGAGCCGTCCGGGAGACCGCCCGCGCGCCGGGCGCCGGTTCATCAGGACTGCCAGGCTCGTGTCCGCGACACCGACCGGCGCCACCGGCACGTCATCGAGGGGCCGGCCGATTCGGCTCACATCCTCGATCGCCAACCGCACGTTCGTGCCTGCCCACCTGGAAATCCAGGCCCCCTAGAGCCCTTCAGCTCCTTTGGAAGGAAACGGGTGCCTTGTCAGGGGGATCGCCAAGCGAATTCCCTGCGAATTTCCCTGTTGACCGACACTTGACGGTGTGTATACTGCCGGCTGAGGAGTTCTTGGCAGGTTCCCCTAGGCCTAGGGGTCGCCGATGCGTAGAATAGTTGCAGCCTGCGAACTCGGGCCCGACTCCTCTTATTCCGGTTATTCCGGGAATTAGGATCATCTCTTCCCGGCTGTTGAGGCATGCACACTCACGCCGTCGCATTCGGCCCTAGTCTTGTGACCCGAGGTGGACGGTTCAGAATGAGGGCACTGGCCGATGAAGACTCGTAACTCGCCAAAAGCCAGGGCTCGAGTCACCCGGCGCCACGCGGGACGTCGTACCTCCTACGCCACAGCCGGAGTCGACACCACCAAAGAGGAGTCTGGGCTCAAGGCCCTTGTCCGGCTCCTGCACGACACTCTCGCGACCAGGCCGGCGGGCCTTGGCCATGTCAAGCTCCCGTTCGGCTTCTTCGCCAACGTGGTCGAGGTCGGCAGCACCGGCGTCGCGATCTCGACCGACGGTGTCGGCTCGAAGCTCCTCGTGGCGCAACTGGTCGGCACGTACGACACCGTTGGAATCGACTGCATAGCCATGAACGTCAACGACATCCTGTGTGTCGGTGCTGAGCCGTTGACGATGGTCGATTACATCGCGGTCCAGGAACCGAACCCAGTGCTCCTCACGGAACTCGCGAAGGGCTTGAGAGCTGGAGCCCTCATCGCAGGGATCACCATCCCGGGCGGTGAAATCGCCCAAGTGCGGGACATCATCAAGGGCGCCCGACCGGGTTTCGGTTTCGATCTGGCTGGCACGGCCATCGGCACGGTGCCTCTGGACAAGATCCGTGTCGGGGGGGATATCGAGCCCGATGACGTCGTTCTAGGTCTTCGGAGCACCGGTGTTCACAGCAATGGCGTCACGCTGGCGCGAAGGCTCTTCAAGAAGTATCGTCCGATGACCCACGTCAAGGAACTCGGACGCGCCCTCGGGGAGGAGTTGCTCGTCCCCACTCGCATCTATGTCAAGGAGGTCTTGGACGTCCTCCGTAGCGGCATCGACGTAAAAGCGCTGATCCACATCACGAGCGATGGCTTGCTCAACCTACTGCGCGTCGCATCCAACACCGGCTACGTCATCCATTCGCTGCCAGAACCGCATCGCATCTTCGACATCATCCAGCGAGAGCTTCGGGTAAGCTCAGAGGAGATGTACCGCGTCTACAACATGGGCATCGGTTTCTGCCTCGTAGTCTCGCATCGCGGCGATCACGCTGGTCGAGCGAAGGAAATTCTCAAGCGTCACAATGTCGAGTGCTACGAGATCGGAAGAGCCGTCCCTGCCCCCGAGAAGAGCCTCGTGATCGAACCCGCCAACCTGCTCGGGAAGGACGGCCGCTTCACCAAGCTGTGACACCGCTCGAGCGTTTCCCTTCAATCGACGTAGAGCTGACCTGCGACCACATGGCGCCCATCCGCCGCACGCCGCAGAACGACGAACTCGCCCATCCGTACGCTCAGACCGGTCAGATCTGTGACAACGCTGCCGTGGGTGACCAGTACCAGAGGCAATCTACCGCGGTGCGCGGCGATCACTTTCTTGATCTCGCCGAGTTGGCGCTCGCGGAGTTCCGCGTCCTTGAGCGCGCCCATTAGCAAATCCCAAGCCTGCCCTTGCCCGAAGGCCAGGCGCGCCGTGTCCAGGCAGCGGCAGCGCGGGCTCGATAATAGCGCGCCGACCGCGACGCCGTTCTTCCGAAACGCCTCGCCGATCCGCCTGGCTTGCGTCCGGCCGCTTTCGTCCAGCTTGCGTTGGGTGGAGCAGTCGTCCAGCTTGGCGTCGGGCGAATCGAAGCCCCCGGGCGCATAGCTGTGGCGCAGCACCACTACGGAACCAGGCGTCCGCAAAGCGTCCCAGACCGACTCCTCGGCCTGCGCGACCGATACCGCCCATGCACACAAGACGATCGCGACTACCCGTCGAATCGAACCCACTGGGCTACTCCGTCTATTGGGCTACTCCGTCTAGAGACGCATCAACACCGCAGTCACTAGTCGGCCGGTGACGCGCGCCACGACGGATGCGTAGGCGGCGACCTGGCGGCGATAGCGCGCGAGTGGTCCCGCGAGCTCGGCCTGGGTCTTGAAGTCGACCACCGTCCAGCCGTCGTCCTCTTCGAAGGCGAGGTCGAGCACGCCTTCGAGGATCGACCCGTCCGCCTCGACCGCGGTGATCGGGGTCTCGCGGCGGCAGCGGTCGACTCGCCAGGCCTCGCGGGCGCGAAGGAGCAGCGGGTGAGCGAGAGCGCCCTCGACCAGCGCCGTCGCCGCGGCCGTCTCGTCTGACGTCGCGCCGAGGATGCGTGCCTGCATCGCCCCGACCTCCGCGATCGCGTCACGAGGGTGCCGAAGCGAGGCCCGGCGGGGCGCGCGATGCCGCTCGCCGCGTCGACCACGGTCACCTTGAGCTGGGGCTCGGGCACCTCATCGTGAGTAGCGGCCCGCCGCGCCCAGTCGGTCACGGTCTGGACGGCGAAGCTCGGCCGCGCGCCCTGCTCGAGCGCAACTTCCCGAGCGCGTAGCCATTCCCCGTAATGCCGCCGGTCGGCGTCCAGCACGTCGGGGCCGGGGTCCTCGATGAGGTCCTGGCGGCGGATGCCGAACACCGGACGCACCTCCAGCGTGAGTGCCCGCGGATCCCACCAGACCACCCGATACCGGGAATCGCCTGGCCCTCCCAGCACGTGGAGCCCCGGCTGCACGTTGTCCCGGCCCGGCGCCTCGCGATCCGGCCGCTCGAGCACGCTGTCCTCGCCGAGCGGCGGACACGAGGGAGCCGGGTCCGGCGCGCGTCGCGCCTCCGCCGCCGGGTAGATCGCGCGCTGTACCGGCTCTATCCAGCCATCGGCGGCGGCCTCCCAGCCGTTCGCGAACGGATCGTCGCCCACCGCGGGGACCACGAGCAGGTCGCGCGCGCGGGTCGCGGCCACGTAGGCGACGCGCACGCCCTCGGCGCGGTCGCGCGCCATCTCGCTCTCCTCATGGTCGAGGAGGTCCCACGGCGACCAGCCGGCCAAGCGCACCGCGCAGAGCCCATGCTCGGTGTCGATGTGGCGGCTGGGGTTCGCCGCCGCCGCGTTGGCACTGACGTCGGCGAGGATCACGACCGGGAACTCGAGCCCCTTGGCCCGGTGCACCGTCATGATGCGCACGCCCTCGCTCCCCTCCTCCACGACCGGAGCCTCCGGCGCCTCGCCCTCGCTCTCCTCGACGAGCCGCTCGACGAAGCCGCGGAACGAGATACCGCCCGACGCCTCCCAGCCGCGCGCCAGTTCGGCGATCCGGAGGACGTTGGCGAGCGCCCGCTCGCCGGACGGGCGCAGGATGAACGCCGCGTGCGCGCGCGTGGCCGTGAGCAGCGCGGCCACGGTCTCCTCGACGGGACGGTGGTTGCGCCGCCGATGGAGTTCGCCGAGCAGCCGGAGCCCGTCGACCGTCGGCGCCAGGTGCGGGGCCACCGGCTCGCCCGCGCGCACGCGGAAAGGATGCAGGCGCCCGACCCGCTCGCGGTACTCGAGCAGCGCCTCGTCGCCCACCGCGAACAGCGGGCCGCGCAGGGTCCCGTAGACGGCCAGCTCGTCATCCGGCCACTCGACCGCGGTGAGCACGGTGCGCAGGCTCTCGACCTCCTCGCGCAGATGAAACGACTTCCCGCCGACGAGCATGTGGGGGATGCCGCGCGCCTCGAGCGCCTCGACGTAGGGCTGGGTGATGTCGGCCCCCCACTGGGTGAAGCGGCGGAAGAGCAGGCACACGTGCCGCGACGCAACGGCAAGCTCCTCGCCCGGCCGGTCCCGCTCCGTCACGCGCCAGCGGCTCTGCTCGACCAGCCAGCGCACGAAGGCGGCCACCGCGTCCGGGAGCGACTCGTCGATGGCGGTCTTCGTGAAGCCCCACCGTCCGTACGGACGCGGCACCGGCAACGCCACCACGCTCGGCTGTCCCTCGCGCTCCGGTCGATACGGCGCGAGCGGCACGTAGCCCGCCTGGAGCGTGGCGTGGTCCTCGACCATGCGGGGCGCGAACGCGGCGTTGACCAGCCGCTGCACCGAGGGCACCGCGCGGAAGCTGGACGTGAGCTCGAGGACAGCCGTGCCGCGCTCCGTCAGGAGCGTCTTGACCTCCTGGTAGATACCGACGTCGGCGCGCCGGAACCGGTAGATCGACTGCTTGGGGTCGCCGACCACGAAGAGCTTGCCGTGCGCGGGAGTGACGTCGCGCCAGCGCGCGACGGCGGGATCCGCGCCGGCGAGGAGCAGGAGGATCTCGGCCTGGAGCGGGTCGGTGTCCTGGAACTCGTCGACGAAGATGTGAGTGAACCGGCGCTGGAGCTCCTCCCGCACGTCGGCGCGATCGCGCACGATGTCGCGCGTCCGGAGCAGGAGGTCGAGGAAGTCGAGGCATCCCGCGCGGGTCTTGAGCGCCTCGTACGCGTCGACGGTGGCGAACAGCTCGCGCTGGAGCAGCGCCGCCAGATCGGCGTCCGCCCGCCGCGCGAAGTCGTCGAGGTCCTCGCAGAGCCGCGCGTGCGCCGCCAAGACCTCGTCGCGCGTGACGCCGCCGCGGTAGTTCCGCTCGTAGCCCTTCCTCGGGCGCCTGAACTGCCGGCTGCGGGCGAGGTCGACCAGACCCGCCTCCAGCGCATCGTGATCGCGCGGCGCGAGCGGCTCGCTCACCCGCACGTCGTCGCTGACCCGGCGCGCGAGCCAGGTGTCGCCGTAGAGCCCGTCCGCCGGGCTCACGCACGAACGCGAGAGCCCGACGAACGTGTGCACACGCTCGACCAGCAGAGCGATGGCCGCCTCGCGCGCGAACGCCTCCCGGCGCCACGGCGCGCGAAAGTCCCGCCACTCCGCCAGCGTCCAGCCGGCGCGCCTGAGCCGCTCCACGGGGTCGCCGTCATCGAGCGTCGCGCGACGTCGGAGCGCGCGCCTCAGCCCCTCGGGGGGCCGCTCGAGCTCGGCCTCGACCCAGCGGTCGAAGGCGCGGCGGTACAGGGCCTCCGCCTCCGGCTCGGTGAGGACGCGAAAGCGCGGGTCGACCAGCGCCTCCACCGGGCGCTCGTGGAGGAGGTCGTTGCAGAAGCCGTGGATCGTGCTCACGCGCGCCTCTTCCAGATGCGCCACCGCCTCGTCGAGGTGAGCCCGCCGCTGTGAGCCCGGGTCCGCCGCCTGGCGTGCCTTCTCGAGCTCGGCGCGCAGCCGCAGCTTGAGCTCGCCCGCCGCTTTCTCGGTGAAGGTCACGGCGACAACGGTCTGGACGCTGCCCCGTCCCTCCGCGAGCACCGCGACCAGCCGCGCCACCAGCTCGCTCGTCTTGCCCGTGCCCGCCGCCGCCTCCACCACCATGCTCTCGTCGAGGGAGGTGCGGATGCGCTCGCGCGCATCGTGGTCGACCAGTGGGGTCACGGCCAGCTCCGGAGCAGCGAGAGGTCCTCGAGGGCGCGTGCGTCCTTCAACCGGATCCGCTGCTCCTCGAGCGGGCCGCACACCGGGCGGAAGTCGCAGGTCGCGCAGGCCTTCTGGCGAGGCGCGGGAGGCAGGAAGCCCCGCGCGATGGCACGGTCGATCAGCTCCAGCACCTCCAGGCCGCGCCGGCGCGCGGGCTCCGTCAAGAGGACGACGCGCTCGGAGAACCCGCCGGCCCGGGTGCAGTAAGAGAGCCGCGACTCGATCACGGGCTGGCCGAAGATCTGCTCCACGGCCAAGCCGTAGAGCACGGGCTGAAGCGCCTCGCCCTTGCCGACCACGAGGCCGGTGGCGGTGCGGCTCAGGCCCGTCTTGTGGTCGGTGACCCGGAGGCCGGGCGCGCCACGCCGCCGCTCGACAAGGTCCACGATCCCGCGCAGGCGCCATCCGCCCGCCAGCGTGACCTCCTCCCGGATGCTCCGCGCGTCCACGCCGGCGCCGCCCGGCAGCCCGAACGCCAGCTCGAACGCGAAGGGCTCCCACTCCGCCTGCCCCTCCACCGAGCGCTCGAGCCAGGTGCGCAGGTCCACGCCGAGGGACGCCACCTCGTCCAGCCAGACGCGCTCGATGGCGGGTGCCAGCTTCTCCCGGTACTCGTCGGCGACGCGGGCCAGCGCCTGGTCGAGCACGATCAGCGCCGGCCCCAGCGTCTCGCGCGCCAGCGGCAGCCGCCCGTCCTGCTGTAGCGCGCGCAGGCACTCCGCCTGGACCTGGTGGAACAGGCTGCCCCGCGTCAGCGGGTCGAGCCGCTCGAGCGGGGCGATCTCCTCGCGCGGCGCGAGCCGCCAGATCGCGGAGAGGTAGAACTGGTACGGGCAGGCGGCGAATCGCTGGAGCGCCGAGACGGAGTAGGCGCGCGCCGTCGGCCGCGAGGCGAGCAGGATGTCGCGTGTGCCCGGGGCGAGCTGGACGATGCCGTCGTACGGCGTGAAGCGCGGCCGCCAGCGCGCCCAGCGTGCGCGCAGCGAGCGCGCGAGCCGGTCGTTCAGCTCGAGGAGATAGCGCGCGCGCCCCCGCGTCTCCGTCGCCCCACGACGGAGGAGCGCGCCCAGGCTCGCCAGATCGTGCTCGACCTCGTCGATGGCGCGCGCCGGATCGTCGGGCGCCGGCCATGCCAGTCGCGCTTGTGCGACCTCGGCCGCGTCGCGCTCCAGCGTCTGCGGATCGGGGATGCGGCCAGCCAGCGCGCGCTGGACCTCCATCGCGTAGAACGACGGCACGCGCGGCCGCGCCTCGGCCAGCTCGATCCGCGAGTAGGACAGGTACACTCGCCGCGTCGCCGCGCCGGCGGCAAGGCGCAGGAGGAGACGTTCGTGCTGAGCGCGATCGCCCTGCGTCGTGAGCTGGCCACCCAGCTCGCACCGGAGCGCGTCGAGCAGGATCGGGTCCTCCCGCGGCTTCTGGGGGAAGATGCGCTCGGCGAGGCCAGGGACGAACACCACGTCGAACGCGCGCCCCCGTGCCTGCTCGAGAGTGCCCACGAACACCCGCCCGTAGCGTACCGACGGCGGCCGCTCGGCGAGCGTCGCCAGCTCCTCGGCCAGCACCTCGCGCACTTCGTCGAGCGCCACCGGTCCGATCGGACCGAGCCCGCGGAGCTCCGCCAACACGGCGAGCACCCGCTCCGGCCGCCTCAGCACCATTGGCGCAAGCCTCTCCAGCTCCGCGATCCACGCGCCCCACGTGGCCAGTGCGGGCAGCGCGGCCAGGCGATCGATCACGGGCAGCGCGAACCGCTCGAGATGCTCGAGGTTCGCAAGGTCCCGCTCGATCGCCGCCGCGCGCGGCGAGTCCGCCTCCTCCTGGCACAGCTCCTCGAGCTTGAGGCGCAGCTCGGCTGCGAGCCCGGCGAGGCGCCGGCTCCACCGCTGGCGGCCGCCGATCACCGCCGAGTCGACCAAGAGCTTCTCCCACTTCCAGGGCGCGCGCAGGGTGCCCTCGAGGACGGGGCTCGCGTCCGCGTCGTCCACCGCGCCCTCGCCGGACGGCGCGTCCTCCTCGCGCTGGGGCACGCCGTCCGCCCCGAGCGTGAGCGCCTCCTCGTCGGCCGCCACCCACACGTCGCGGCCGCGCGGCGGCCCGCCGTCGGCGTCGAGCGCCGGCACCTGCCCGAGCGACAAGTACTCCGCGAAGCGCCGCGCCGAGAGCTTCTCGATCGCGCAGTCGAGCAGGACGAGCAGCGCGCGTCCGGCAGGGTCCGGGCGCCGCGCCCCGCGCGCGAAAAAGGCCGGGATCCCGGCGCGGGCCAGTGCGGTCTCGACCAGCGTCGAGTAGATCTGGGGCGCTCGAAGCAGGACCGCGACCTGGTCGAACGCCGTCCCCTCGCGCGCCTCCTCGAGGAGGCGACGCGCGATCTCGACCGCCTCGCGCCCCTCGCCGGGAGCGGAGAAGAAGATGGCCTCCCCCGGCCGAGCCCCGGCTACCGGCGCGGTCTCGGAGAAGAGGTACGTGCGCAGATGGGCCAGGGCGGAGGCGTCGCCGGGCGAGCTTGCTTGGGTGCTTCCTTTCGTCCGCCCGCCACGACTCGACGGCTCGCGCTGGGCGCCCAGCTCCTCGAGCGCCTGAAGCGTGCGCTCGTCGCCGGCGGGCACGGTGACCAGCACCGAAGGCGAGAGCGCGACGAGCCCGCCCACGAACGCGCGCTCGGCCGGCGACAGGATCGGGACGTCGAGCAACACGATCGGAAGCCGGACAATCGGGGCCGGCGCGCCACCCGACACCGCCGCGGCCGCGAGATCGAACAGCGCCCCCCGGTCGGCCAGCGCGCCCGCCCGCAGCGCGTCTTCGAATCGGGCCAGCAGCTCGCCCACGTCCCTGGCGGCGCGCCCGAGCTTCCCGAGGGTCTCAGGTGCCACGCACGCGAGCCGTAGCTCGCCGAGCGTCGAGGCGAGGGCGCGCGCGAAGCCGGGGAACCGCGCCACCGGAGCAAAGTACCCGAGCGCCCCCACCCCGAGCGCCTCGAACGTGACCCGGGCGGCCAGCGCCTCCGCGCCGAGCGCGCTCGTGGGCGCGGCCCCGAGCCGCGCCAGCTCAGCCGCCGCCACTCGCGCAGCAAGCTGGATGAGGCTCGCGCGGTGGATCCCGAATGTCGCTCCCGCCGTCACGGTCACGCGCCGCACGAGGTCGTCGGCCGCGTCGCGCGAGGCCCCGACCACCAGCGCCTCGCCCCCGGCCGGCAAGCCCGCGAGGAACGCGCGGCCCGCCTCGACCCGCTCGGCGCCGGAAGCCGACTCGACGACCCGGATCACGCCACGGGCCCTTGCGAGCAGGCGTCAGCTCTGGCTGAGCGCAAGAAGGTCGTCACAGCCCCGAAGGATACCTGGCATGTTCCGCCTCCAGCGAGCCGGTGGGCCTTACCTGCTGGCCCGCGGTCTGGCGAGGTCATTAGTAGAAGGTCAGAGGGTCGGATCCTCTTGAGCGCCCCCCTCTTGTCGGCGGTGCGCCGCTTTCAGGGTGGCGCCGCGGCCATTCCCCTCAGAAGCAGGCCGTTAGCTCCCATCGTACGCGACGCACCGAGCAGGAACTCGATGGAGATCCGCGTGCCCGCCACACAGGGCTTGCCACCGAGGGATCCTGGGTCCGCCGACGATCCGCGCCACGGCGGTGCTCTCACAGGCATTGTAAACCGCTCCAGCGCCGATGCGCGACAGGAGCGTACTTGCTGTACAGGTGCATGGGAGATCACCTCGGATCTGTTCCGAACCGGTGACACGCACGTGCGCCAAGACGGGCAGCCGGTGTCCGGCGCCTGGGGCTCAAGAACACGACACCGGATCGACTACGAGCTCAGGACAACGTTTCTCGGCCAGGCCGACGGCCGGCAGCCGAATGGTGGCCGCCGGCCTGCGGCTATGGGCGTACCCGCTCGCGTGAGCCTCAGGCGGGCGGCGGCAGCGACACGAGGGCGGCGGCAAGGAGCAGTAGCGCGACGAGCGCGGCGAGCTCTCCCCGCCACCAGGGCTCGGGCGCGCCGCCGCCCCCCCGCCGGGCCGCCATCGCGAGGGCGAGTACCACGATCAGCGTGGCGAGCTTCGTCACGATCACCCGCCCGTAGGACGTGGTCGCGAGGTCGCCCGCGCCCGTGAGGTGCTGGAATGAGAGCAGCGCGCCGCTGCCGACCGCGACAAGCAACGCTATGGTCGCGACGCGCCCGGCCCGCTTCGCGAGGGCCCCGCGCCACGTAGCGACGCTCGCGACCCGCCATGCGACGAGCAGCGCGATCACCACGCCCACCCACGTACCCATCGCGGCCACGTGCAGGGCATTCGTGACGAGCCCCGCGGCCAGGGGACGAACGCTCACCGCGTGCACGGCCTGCCCATCGATCACCGCGAGCGCAACCCCGAGCGCGAGGGCGAGCTTCAGCGTGATGCTCGAGCCGGTCTCGAGCGCTGTCAGCATCGCCCACAGCGCGAGCGCGATGCCGAGCCGCTGACCGGTCACCAGCCCCACGCGCGACTCCAGCACATCCGCTAGCACGTCGGCATCGCCCGCGATGCCCAGGCGCAGCGCGTGGCCGAGCACGACGAGCGGCTCCGCGACCAGGAGCGCTACCACCCCAACTCGCGTGAGCCGCCACAGGGCGCGATCCGGCGCGGCGACGCGCGGAACGCCGAGCGGGCGAAGCACGAGCCAGCGGAACGCGAGACTGCCGAAGCCGAGGGCGTAGCCGAGGAAGTGCAGCGCGCGGCCCACGACGGCGAGCACGAACCCGGAGCGCGAGGCCGTTCGCCTGTCGTCCGGGAGCGGCGCCGGGGCCGCCGTTGATCGCCCCACGCTGAAGACGAACCGCCCCCGCTCGGGCTGAGCGTCCCCGGACACGACACGCCAGCTCACGACGTACGTCCCCTGCTCGGCCGCGTCCACATCGACGCTGACGCCCAGTCCACTCGCGCGCGCGGGCCCGCGCTCCACGCGCCGCCCGCTCGGCGCCACCACGCGGATGCCGCGCCCGATCGGCTGCACCGGCTCGTTGAACGTGAGGCGAATCACGAGCGGCGGCGCCGCCACCACGACGCCGGTGACGCAGCGTGAGTCGGCGGGCCGCGCGGCCGCCCCCGCGCAGAGATCGGGCGGATCGGACCCGACGAGGCGCGCGTGAGCCAGTGCGCCGCGCGGAACGGCGAGCGCGGCGAACAGCGCCGCCGCGAGCGGGAGTGAGCGCCGCGCCAGGCGGCTCAGGCTCCGGCAACCTCCACCGACCGTGCCGGCACCGGGCGCGACGCCTGGCCGATGCGAAGCACCAAGCCCGCCGCAATCAGACAAACGAGGCCAGCGCTCATAAAGGTCACCTGATAGTCGCCGAGCCAGGTGCGCAACAAGCCGCCACCATAGGCGGCCGTCGCTGCGCCGAGCTGGTGAGAGGCACTGATCCAGCCGAACATGATGCCCACGTTCTCCCGGCCGAAGGTGTCGGCCGCCAGGCGCGCCGTCGGCGGCACCGTGGCCACCCAGTCGAGGCCGTAGAAGACCGCGAAGGCGGCGAGGCCGAGGTATGCCGAGCCGAACGCGTAGGGCAGGAACAGCAGCGAGAGCCCGCGGAGCCCGTAATACCAGCAGAGCAGGTAGCGGTTGTCCCAGCGGTCCGAGAGCCAGCCCGAGACGGTCGTCCCGATGATGTCCAGCACGCCGATGGAGGCGAGCAGGCTCGCCGCTGTCACCTCGGGAATGCCGTGCTCCATCGAGGCGGGGATCAGGTGCGTGCCAATGAGGCCGTTGGTGCTGAGGCCACAGATGAAGAAGCTCCCCGCCAGCAGCCAGAAGTCGCGCGTGCGCAGTCCGAGCGCGAGCCCGACCAGCGGAGCGCCGGCCGCGGCGCGTGGCGGCCGCGGCGTGGCCGGCGCGTCGGCGGGCTCGCCGAAGGGACGGATGCCGATGTCACGCGGGTCGTCACGCATCAGCAAGGCCACGAGCGGCAGGACCACGAGCCCGACGCCGGCCACGAGCAGCACTGCGCTTCGCCAGCCGAGGTGCACCACCATCGAGGCGAGCAGGGGCAGGAACAGGAGCTGGCCGGTGGCGGAACTGGCCGTGAGCACGCCCAGCACGAGGCCCCGGCGCTTCGTGAACCAGCGGTTGGCGACCATGGCGCCGAGCACCGTGGCCATGGCCCCGGTGCCGAGTCCGACCACTACGCCCCACAGCAGCGCGAGATGCCACGACGCGGTCATCAGGGTCGTGAGGCCAACGCCGGTAGCGACGAGCGCGAGCGACGTCACCATCACGCGCCGAATGCCGAGCCGATCCATCAGTCCCGCCGCGAACGGCCCGGAGAGGCCATAGAGGAAGAGGTTCACGGAGACTGCGAACGACACTGTCGCGCGCGTCCACCCGAACTCGCGCTCGAGCGGGATGATCAGCACGCCGGGCGTGGACCGGATGCCAGCGGCACCCAAGAGGGTAAGGAACGTCACGGCCACGACGATCCAGCCGTAGTGGACGCGCCCGCGGATCCACGTCTCGATGTGCATCGGTCCCTTCCCGGGGCGCGATCGCCGTGCGCGGGCGGCGTGCCGTGCCCCTACCGCGCGCCCGCAATCATCTCGGGTGTCGACCCTTGGATAGAGTCGATCACGGCGGACTGCCTAACTTGAATTGAAGAAACGGGACGGACAGCGAAGCCTTTACGCAAGACTGATCAGCGGCGCTTCGATCTGGCCAGAGTCCGCCGAACCGGTCGGCGGCTGACGCGCACCGTCCGGCGACCCTGCCACCAGGCCCGGATCTCGCTCAAATGCTCCTGCTCGTGGCTCCAGCCCGGCGCGGGAAGCCACTCCACGACGGGGTAGGCGTGCGAAGGGTCCTGCAGCGACTCCGCCGGGAGGCGTTTGAACCAAGTGACGAGATCGCCGTGCGCCCGCTCCATCCGACGGAGCAGCGCGCGAAGCCCGAGCCGGCGCAATCGGGCGACCGACCGCGCGTTGAAACGATCGGCGTCGGCCATGCTCTCGAACCAGAGGATGCGGTCACCCTGACCCCGCCCGATGAGCCGGAACCGGCGTATGGTCTCCTCATCGCAGCTCAGGAGGTGCGCGAGGACGTCCTTGACGGACCAGCGATCCTGGGTGCGGGGCCGCAGGATCTCGCGCTCGGGCAACCGCGCGAGGAACGCCAGCGTCGACCGGCGAGTCGCCGCCATGCGCCGGAGGGCCCGGCGCCGCCAGCTCACGAGTGACCCTGACCCCACGGTGGCCATCACGGCGAGAGGTTAGCCGATGCGGCGCGGCCGGTCAACCGCGCCGGAGCGGCCCCGCGTCGTTCTCCCGATTCCAGGGGCCCTGGCGGTCCATTGGTTCCTCGCCGGTGTGGCCGTGACACTCGCGGCCGGCGTGGCCGTCGGATTGATCTAGAAGACCGAGGGAACACACTTTGAACCGGGCCGAGCCGCGCGCCCACGGCCGAGCCGCGGCCGGCTACGCGGCCGCCGGCGCGGGATAGCATCATTGCCGAAGGCGTGAGAGTCTAAGGTTATGGCGGAGCGAAGCGTCCTCAAGGTCTTCACGGGGCAGCCGACGTCCGACGGCGCGGGTGTGCGTCTCACTCGGATCATTGGCACCCCGGCGCTCGAACAGCTCGACCCGTTCCTGCTCCTGGACGAGTTCAAGTCGGACCGCCCGAACGATTACCTGGCCGGCTTCCCCGACCATCCGCATCGCGGCTTCGAGACCGTGACGTACATGCTGGCCGGCTCCATGCGGCACCAGGACCACGTGGGCAACCAGGGCGAGCTCGTCGCCGGCAGCGTGCAGTGGATGACGGCCGGGCGCGGCATCATCCATTCCGAGATGCCGCAGCAGAAGGACGGCCTCATGTGGGGCTTCCAGCTCTGGGTGAACCTGCCGGCGAAGGACAAGATGACCCCGCCGCGCTATCAGGACATCGCGCCCGAGAAGATCCCCGAGGTGACGCTGGCCAACGGCGTGCGGGCGCGCGTGATCGCCGGCGACGCGGGCGGCGTGCGCGGTCCGGTGGAGGGCATCGTCACCCATCCAGTGTACCTCGACGTTCGGATGGAGCCGCGCGCCCAGGTCAGGCTGGCGCTGATGCCCGGTCACAACGCCTTCGCGTACGTCTACCAGGGCCGCATCGCGCTCGGCGCCGGCGCGGCCGCGCAGGAGACTGCCGCGGGAAGGCTCGCGGTTCTCAGCGACGGGCCTCAGCTGTCGGCCGCGACCGGCGAGGCGCCGGGGCGCTTTCTCCTGCTCGCCGCGCGCCCGCTGGGCGAGCCCGTCGCGCGGTACGGCCCCTTTGTCATGAACACCCGCGAGGAGGTCGCGCAGGCGGTCGAGGACTACCAGCGCGGGGCGTTCTTACGGGCCTGAGGCGCATCATGGTCGAGATCACGCGCGAGGATGTCCAGCGGCTCCTGGGCGAAGGGGCTCACAATGCCGGTTGGGACCTCTGCGTGGTGGCGGACGACGAGGGCGTGGTGCTCGGGCTGCTCGACGTCACCGCGCTTGGCGGTGACCCGGCCGCCGTGGTCGAGGACATGCTGCGCTCGGCGCCGACCACGTACCGGCCACACGTCACGGTCGAGGAGACCGCGCGGCGGGCCGCCGAGTCCCGGTCGGGCGGGCGTGCCGTTTCTGGCTGATCGGAGATCGGACATCATCGGCTCGCGGCGCACGCCGACGGGGGCGGCCGCCACGCGCGCATGATCGCTCTCCACGACGTCACCAAGGCGTTCGGCGCCCGCGTGGCCGTCGATCACGTCTCGCTGGCGGTCGAGCCTGGCACGATACGGATTCTCCTCGGCTCCAGCGGGTCCGGTAAGTCCACGATTCTCCGCCTCGTTCTGGGGCTGCTTGCGCCGGACGCCGGCGAGGTCCGGGTGGACGGCGTCGCTCTCTCCGGAGACACGCGCCGCGACGCGCTCCGCCGCATGGGCTACGTCGTCCAGGAGGGCGCGCTCTACCCGCACATGACGGCGGCGGAGAACGCGACGCTCCCCGCGCGCGCCGACGGCTGGACGCCGGCGCGCATGGCGGAGCGCCTGACCTGGCTGGCCGAGCTCGTCGGTCTCGAGCGGAGCCTGCTCGACCACTACCCGGCGGAGCTCAGCGGCGGCCAGCGCCAGCGCGCCGGCCTCATGCGCGCCCTCATGCTCGACCCGCCCGTGCTGCTGCTCGACGAGCCGCTCGGTGCGCTCGACCCCATCTCGCGCACGGAGCTCCAGGCGCACCTCGTGCGCGTCTTTCGCGAGCTGCGGAAGACCGTGCTCCTCGTCACCCATGACGTCCGCGAGGCGTTCGTGTTCGGCTCCACCATCACGCTGCTGAACGAGGGCCGTGTCGTGCAGGAAGGCACCTTCGCCGACCTCGCGAGACGACCGGCTGACCCCTACGTCGCCGAGTTCCTGCGCGCGCAGGCTCCGCCGGCCGCGATGACAGCGGTGCTCTAGCATGGCGTCGCGGCATCGGCGCCTGGCCGGGCTGCTCGTGGCCGGCGTGGCGACGCTCGCCGGGACCGCCGAGGGCAGCGCGACGCCGGTCCGCGTGGGCTCCAAGTCGTTCACCGAGAGCTACGTCATCGCGGAGATCGTGGCCCGGATCGCCGAGCAGGTCGGCGAAGCGCCGGTGGAGCGCCGGTTCGGGCTGGGCGGGACGGGTATCGTCTACGGCGCGCTGGCCAACGGCGAGATCGACGTCTATCCCGAATATACCGGCACCATCAGTCGCGCCATCCTGAACGATCCTTCGGTGACCGATATGCGGGCGCTGCGCGCGCGGATGCGACCGCGCCGCCTGATCATCAGCGAGCCGCTCGGCTTCGCCAATACGTACGCGCTGGCCGTGCTCCGCGACACGGCGTCCCGGCTGGGCCTGCGCGCCATCAGCGATCTCGGCCGGCATCCCGGATTGACAGCCGCGTTCGATCCCGGCTTCCTCGACCGCGAGGACGGCTGGCCGGGTCTCCAGCGCCACTACGGCCTCCGTCTCGCCGCCGTTCGCGGCATGGAGCACGCGCTCACCTACCCGGCATTGACCAGCGGCCGCGTGGACGTCATCGACGTGTTCTCGACCGACGGACAGCTCGCGCGCGCTGATCTCGTCGTGCTCGCCGACGACCGCCGCTTCTTCCCCGACTACGCGGCGGTGCTGTTGGCCCGCGCGTCGCTGGCCGACCGCCTGCCGCGGACGTGGGCCGCGCTCCAGCAACGCCTCGGGGGACGGATCGACAACGCCACGATGGCCCGGCTCAATGCCGATGTGGAGCTGGATCGGCGCACGTTCGCCGAGGCCGCCGCCGCGTTCCTCGGCGAGCGCGACGCGGCGGGCGCCGGCGGGCCGCGCCGCCGCCTCGGCCGGGACCTCATGACGCTGACCGTCGAACATCTGGTCCTGGTCGGCGCCTCGCTGGCCGTGGCCATCGCCGTCGGGCTCCCGCTCGGGCTCCTCGCCGCCCGCCACCGGCTCTTCGGCCAGATCGAGCTGATGGGAATCGGCGTGCTGCAGACGATCCCCGCGCTCGCGCTGCTGGCGTTCATGATCCCGCTGTTCGGCATCGGCAGGGCGCCGGCGCTCGTCGCGCTGTGTCTCTATGCGCTCCTGCCGATCGTCCGCAACACCTACGCGGGCGTCAGCAGCCTCGACCGCCAGCTCCTCGACATGGCGGCGGTGATGCGCCTGAGCGGTTGGCAGCGACTGGCCTGGGTCGAGCTGCCGCTGGCGGCGGTGACGATCATGGCAGGCATCAAGACTGCGGCCGTTCTCACGGTGGGGACGGCGACGCTGGCGGCGTTCATCGGCGGCGGTGGGTACGGCACATTCATCGTCACCGGGCTGGCGCTCAACGACGTGCCGACGATCCTCGCCGGCGCGGTCCCGGCGGCGCTGATGGCGCTGGCGATCCACGTCGCCTTCGAGGCGCTCGACCGCCTGGTGGTGCCTCGACCGCTTCGTGGATCTCCCGGCACAGCGCGATAGCGTCGCCGGCGTAGCCGGGGAACCACGCGGCCATCCACTCCGGGCGCTCGAAGAAGGCCAGCGGCGGCCGCCGCGCGCGGCGGATGGCGCCGCGGTGGATGAGCCCGCTGGCGTTGATGAAGGAGACGTCCTCGAGGATCCGCCCGGGCGCCAGGAGGCCAGCCGTGACCGGCGCGACGCGGGCCACGGCCTCCACGCTTAGGGCGACGCCGCGCAGGCAGAAGGCGTGGACGCGACGCGCCGGGCGGGGCGGCAGCGCGGCCAGCACGGCGCGCATCGTGAGCCCGGAGAAGATCGTATCGTCCACCACCGCCACCGAGTCCCTGTCGGCGACCGAGCCGAGCTGGGCCGTGAGCGGCGCCGGCCCGGCCAGCGCGTAGCGGCCCGCGTCGTCCTCCTCCCGCCAGACGTCCACGCGCTCGATCGTGGGAAACCAGCCCGTGCGCGCGTGGATCTCGGCCGCCACGCGGGTGCCGGCCCGGCCGACGCCGATGGCCACCGCGAACGGCGCATTCGCGGCGCGCGCGATGAGCCCATGGATCTGCTCGTCGAGCGTCAGGAGGACGACGCGCGGATCCTGGCGGAGCAGCGCAAGGAGGGTCTGGCCCAGCCGCTGCACACGGGACTCGTCGGCGCCATGCCCGCGGAGCTCCTCCGAGAGGTCGTCGTAGACGTAGAGCCTCCGGGGAACCGGTGTGGCCGTCACGTGCGGTCCGCCGGACGCGCCACGACGAGCCCGAAGCGACCCCCCCGATCGGTGTGCCACTCTTCCAGGGCGAGACCGGACTCGCTCAGCATCACGGCGACGGACTCACGCGTGAACTTGTACGAGCTCTCGGTCCAGATCCCGTCGCCGACGTCGAAATCGAGCACCAGCTCAAGCGCCCTGAGATGGACCCGCTGGGGCGCGGCGGCCAGCAGGTGCATCTCGATCCGGCTCGCCTCCGTGCTGTAGAAGCTGTGATGTCGCCAGGCATCGGGGACGAAGTCGCCGTCCACGGCCCGGTTCACGACGCGGAGGATGTTGCGGTTGAACTCGCGGGTGACGCCGGCGGCGTCGTCGTATGCCGCCTCCAGCACCCGCCGGTCCTTGACGAGGTCCACGCCCAACAAGAACCGGCCGTCGGAGTCCAGGAGTCGCCGCACCTGAGCGAGCAGGGCGCGCCGGGCGGGCGGATCGAAATTACCGATCGTGCTGCCGAGGAAGAGCACGAGGCGGCGGCCGGTGGGCGGGGGCAGGCACCCGAGGTGGCGCTCGAAGTCGGCCACGACCGCGTGCAGATGCATCTGGGGATACTCGTCGGCGAGCGCGCCGACGGCCTGGGCGAGGCTTTCGCGGCCGACGTCCATCGCGACGTAGCGCACGCCGCGGCCGTCCTCCAGCGCGTCGAGCAGCCAGCGCACCTTGCGGCAGGAACCGGGCCCCAGCTCCACGATGTCGCGCGGGGCGAGCCGGCACACGATGTCCTCGGCGATGTCGCGCAGGATGGCGTCCTCGGCTCGCGTCAGGTAGTACTCGGGCAGCTCCGTGATGCGCTCGAAGAGGGCGGAGCCGGCCTCGTCGTAGAAGTACTTGGGCGGCAGCTGTCGCCGGCGCGCCGTGAGCCCGCGCCGGATGTCGTCCGCCATACGGGCGAGGAATCTCGCTTCGTCGGCATGGACGTCGAGCAGGCAGCCCATGGCCGGCCCTCAGACCGCCGCCGTGCGGAACCCGGCGACGATGTTGCGCCGGTGGCGCATGTAGAAGTTCCGCCACGTGCCGCGGATGAGGCGCGACCGCGTGGTCCAGCCGCCGCCACGCAGCACCTTCTTCTGGCCGAAGTAGGGCTGCGAGTACTCCTTGTACGGATCGCACTCGAAGCCGGGGTACGGCTGGAACGTGTCGTCCACCCACTCCCATACGTTGCCGATCATCTGCCGGCAGCCGACGGGGCTGTCACCGTCGGGCAGCGCGCGTACGTCGACGGTGCCACCGGCGCGAAAGTCGAGATTCGCGCGCTCGGGCGTCGGCGGCGGGTCGCCCCACGGGAACCGGCGCTTGCGGCCGGTCGCCGGCTCGAGCGTCGCCGCCATCTCCCACTCGGCCTCCGTTGGGAGCCGGCGCCCCGCCCACCGGCAGTAGGCCTGGGCCTCATACCAGTTCACGTGCACGACCGGATACCACGGCTCGAGCGGGATGGCGGCATCGAAGCGCCGCTCCCACCAGCGGCCGTCATGGCCGCGGACCCAGAACAGCGGGTGCTCGGCCCCCTCCCGGCGGCGCCACTCCCAGCCGCGCCGTTCCCAGAGCGCCCGCCGCCGGTAGGCGCCGTCCTCCACGAACTGCTGGAACTCCGCGTTCGTCACCGGCGTAGAGGCGATGCGGAACGGCTTGACGTTCACGGGATGCGCCCATTTCTCGTTGTCGAAGACGAAGGGCTCATCGGGTGTCGCTCCGAGAGCGAAGGCGCCACCAGGGACAGCGACGTCACGAGGGCGGTGGGCCGGATCCACCGGCGGTCGGGCGGCCCCGGGATCGAAGCGGGCCAGCCGCGGACGGGCGTAGCCGAGGGTGTGCAGGATGAGGGTGAGATTCTCGGCGTGCATGTCCTCGTGGAGCGCGGCCAGGGTGTAGAAGTAGGCCTCCTCCGTGCTCGGCTCGCGGGAGTCGAGCCGAGCCACGCTGCGGTCCAGCACTGCAGAGACGTACTCGACCGTTTCCCGCCGCGACGGGTAGCGATGGTCCCAGCGCCGCGTGTACGGCACGTTGAACGCATCGTAGATGGCATCGGAGCCCGGGAGCAACGGCGCGCGGCCGTCGAGGTGACGCAGGATCCAGTACTCCTGGAACCAGCCGACGTGGCCCATTTCCCAGATCGGTGGTTCCAGGAAATGGGCCCGAGCGCCCAGCATCTGCGCGTCCGTGAGGTCGTCGAGTAGCTGGAGCTCGACGCTTCGCGCATCCAGCAGCGCGTCGAGGAGGGAAGCGGCCGTTGGGCGCCCTCGAGGGTCGGTCATGTGGCGCGATCCCGATGCTGGGCCCTAGTCTACCCCGGCTCAACGCCATGCGGAACCTGTCAACGATGGGGCCAGGCGGGCCCGTGCCGCCTGAGGCTCATCTGGGGCTGGTGCCGGGCAAAGGCCGAACCTGCTCTTGAAATCCGGGTGTGGCCCGCGCGCTCACGGAAAGGGATGGCTCGGCGTCCAGCCGTCACCACAGACTCAAACGGCTCAGCTCGACCACGATGAATGCGTCTCCCCGAGGAATCAGCTGGGCGATGTCTTGCGCCGGTCGATGGAGTCGCTGCATCGCTGCATCCCCTCGAGCACTCCAAATCCTTCCGAGGATGCACGAGAGAGAGCTGCGTTACGGAGGTATCTCCCGCGGCCTGTTGCAGCCCAGCATGACTAGTGACATAGTCGCGTCGGGCACACATAAACGGGCAGGGCTCCCTCCACAGCCCGGTTCAGGGACAAGCACCAGAACAGCCACGCTTACGAGCCGTCACGATCGCACCATCTCTGCGTTGGCACGCGAGTGGGAGGGGACATGGACCGACAGTTCGATCTCGTGGTCGTAGGGACAGGGGTGACCTCGGCAGTGGCGTCTCGATGCCGGGAGGCCGGCTGGACCGTCGCCGTGGTGGATTCGCGCCCGTTTGGAGGGACGTGTGCGCTCCGCGGCTGCGTGCCGAAGAAGATTCTCGTCAGCGCGGCAGAGGCTGTCCATGCGGCACGCGACTTGGCGGACAAGGGCGTCCCCGCTGGCGCACTGGCCATCGACTGGACGCAACTCATCCGGTTCAAGCGCTCTCTCGTCAATCCGACGCCGCAGCGCACCGAGGAGGCCTGGGCGAAGATCGGAGTCGACCGGTTCCACGGCCGCGCCCGCTTCGTGGGCCCATCGACGCTGGTGGTCGGTGATGACCGGCTGACCGGCCGGCGCATCCTCATCGCGGCGGGCGCGATGCCGATCCCGCTCCAGTTCCCCGGGGCGGAGCGCCTCACGACGAGCGAGGAGTTCCTGAACCTCGATGGCCTGCCGCGCCACATCGTGTTCGTGGGAGGTGGGTACATCGCGTTCGAGTTCGCCCACGTTGCCGCCCGCGCCGGGACCCAAGCGACGATCCTCCACCGAGGCGTCAGGCCATTGGAAGGCTTTGATCCGGACCTGGTCGATCTTCTCGTGCGACGCACGCGCGAGCTCGGGATCGGCGTGGAAGTGGACACGGAGGTCCGTGGCATCGATGCGGTTGGCGACCATCTCATGGTGCGGGGCAGCCGGCGCGGAGAAGTGCGGCGCTTCGAGGTCGACATGGCTGTTCACAGCGCGGGCCGCGTGCCGGAGATCGACGAGTTGGATCTCGAGGCCGCGGGCGTGAAGCGTGAGAAGCGCGGGGTCACCGTGAACCAGTTCCTGCAGAGCGTGTCGAACCCCGCCGTATATGCCGGGGGCGACGCCGCCGCCAGCGGCCCGCCGCTGACGCCAAAGGCCGACCACGACGCGGCGGTTTTGGTCACCAACCTGCTCGAGGGCAACCGCCGTACACTGAACTACGACGGCATTGCCTCGGCGGTCTTCAGTGTGCCGCCACTGGCGTCGGTCGGCCTCACCGAGGCAACCGCACGCGCCGCCGGTCTGAAGTTTCGCACGAACTGGCAGGACACGTCGACATGGTTCAACACTCGGAGGGTGGGCGAAACGACATCGGGCTTCAAAGTGCTGAGCGAGGAGGGGACCGAGCGCATCATCGGAGCGCACCTGCTCGGTCCCCACGCCGATGAAGTGATCAACCTATTCGCCATCGCCATTCGACTGCGCATTCCGGCGGGTGAGCTGAAGCAGGTGCCCTTCGCATATCCGACACACAGCTCCGACATCCGCTTCATGGTCTGAAGGCTGTTGCGGGTACGACAGATGTTACTGGTACGGCAGCCGATGCGCGACTTCCTGGAGGCAAATCTCATGTCCTACCTCGGTCGCTGCGCATCCCGGATCGCCTGCCAGACGCGTTCGGACGTGGCCGGCAGCTCGATGTGCTCGACGCCCAGCTCGGCGAGCGCGTCGACGATCGCGTTCACCACGGCGCCGAGCGCCGGCGTCGTCCCGCCTTCGCCGCCGCCGCGCAACCCGAGCGGATGGGAGGTCGAGGGCACCTCGCTGATTTCCGTCGTGAACGCCGGCAACATGTCCGCGCGGGGCAGGGCGTAGTCCATCAGCGTTGACGACAGGAGCTGGCCGGTCTCGGCGTACGCGCAGGATTCCCACAGCGCCTGCCCCACGCCCTGCGCGATGCCGCCGTGCGTCTGGCCGTGGAGGATCATCGGATTGACGGCGCGGCCGCAGTCGTCCACGGTGGTGTAGCGCACGACCTCGACCACGCCGGTCTCGGGATCGACCTCGACCTCGCACACCGCGCAGCCGTAGGGAAAGGACGGCACGGGCATGGTCTCGTCGCTCGTCCCGTCGAGCGCTCCCCGGCAGTCTTCAGGGGCGTCAGATCGCAGCGCGGCGGCGGCCACCTCGAACAGATCGACCGAGCGGTCGGTGCCTTTCACGCTGAACCGATGCGCCGAGAATTCGATGTCGGCCTCCGCGGCCTCCAGCATCCAGGCCGCGATCCGCTTGCCCTTGTCCACGATCTGGTCCGACGCCTTCGCCATCACCACCGCGGCGAGCCGCAGGGCGCGCGCGGAATGCGCGCCGCCGCCGACGACCGTCACGTCCGTATCGCCGGTGACCAGGCGCACCTCGGAAAGCTCCACCCCCAGCCACTCGACGAGGAGCTGCGCGAAGCTGGTCGCGTGGCCCTGGCCGGACGAGAGCGTGCCCAGCACGAGATCGATCCACCCATCGGGACGCACCGTGACGTGGGCACGCTCGCGCGGGAAACCGGTGTTGAGCTCGATGTAGTTCGCCACGCCGATCCCGCGATAGCGGCCGCGCCGGCGCGCCTCTGCTCGGCGGGCCTCGAACCCCGCCCAGTCCGCGAGCGCCACGGCTCGCTGCAGCGCGGCCAGGTAGTCGCCGCTGTCGTAGCGCGTGCCGACGGCGTTCCGGTACGGCATCGCGCTCGCGGGCACGAGGTTCTTCCGTCGGAGGTCGAGGCGATCGAATCCGTGCCGGCGCGCGGCGAGGTCGATCAGCCGCTCCATGACGAACATGACCTCGGGACGTCCCGCGCTGCGGTACGGCGTGGTAGGTGACGTGTTCGTGACGACGGCGCGACCACGCATCGACACGGCCGGAACGCGGTAGACCGTGGCCGTCAGCGCCATGCCCTTGTTGAGCGGGTGGAACGAGACGGCGTGGGCGCCGACGTTGCTCGTGCTGGCGCCGCGAAACGCGAGGAAGGTGCCCTCGGCGTCGAGCGCGAGCTCCGCGTGCGACACGAGATCGCGACCGTGATAGTCGGCGAGGAACGCCTCCCGCCGCTCGCCCGTCCACTTCACGGGGCGGCCAAGGCGCCGCGCCGCCCAGGCGACCAGCGCGAACTCAGGATAGCAGCTATTACGGGTCCCGAAATTTCCGCCCACATCGCGCGCGAGCACGCGCACGGCGCTCTCCGGGACGCCGAGGGCGCCGGCCACGCCGGTCCGTATCCGTCCGAGGCCACCCGCGCCCGCATGCACCGTGTAGCGGCCACTCGCCGCGTCCCAGACCCCGAGCGCCGCGCGCGGCTCCATCGTCACGCCGGTGACGCGCTGCACCCACGTCTCCAGCCGCACCACGTGGGCGGCACGCGAGAACGCGATGTCGACGGCCGCGGAATCGCCGACCTCCGACTCCACGCACACGTTCGACGTGGTGCCCTCGTAGAGGATCGGCGCGTCGAGGGCGGCGGCGGTGATGCTGGCCGTCACCGCGGGCAGCGGCGTCCAGTGCACGACGACGCGCTCGGCACCATCGCGCGCCGCAGCGGGCGTCTCGGCGATGACCATCGCCACGACCTCGCCCACGAAGCGCACGCAGTCGGCCGGCATCGGCGGATGCGGGGCGACGAAGAGGACATCGCGACTCCGGATCATCTCCTCGTGGGGGTTGCCCGGCCTCGGGCTATGCGTGACCGGCTTGACGCCGTCGGCGGCGGCGTCGGCGCCGGTGAGCACCGCGATCAGGCCCGGAGCGACGAGTGCCGCGGTCGTGTCGATGGTTCGGATGCGCGCGTGGGCGTGTGGCGAGCGCACGAAGCAGGCGTAAGCCTGGCCGGGCAGGTTGACGTCGTCGCTGTAGCAGCCCGCGCCGACGAGCAGGCGCGCGTCTTCCTTGCGCAGGACCGGCTTGCCGAATCCCTCGCGTGCCGAGCGGGTTCCGGACTGCAGGAAGGACATGCATGTCACCTCCGGCGAGGCGGCGGGGGGATGCACGGGCACGGCGATCAGACGGTCGCCGGCTGGAACTCCGGGGTGTTGCCGTCGAGGTCGTGACACAACATCTGTATGCGGCCGCCCGTTTGCGTGTTCTCATCATACGCGAAGACGCCCGCCTCCACCGACATCCTGGACGGCGAATGGGGCTCCGGGCATTTGCGATGTGCGGGGCGCTGGCGCATGATTGGCGCGCGTGCGGAGGCCCGCGCGAAGAGCACCGACACGACACGGGAACCCTCCGCCCACTCGAAACAGATCCGGCATTGGTCGCTGACGCGAATGCTGTATTGGCCTTCCCGATCACCGACCCGCGTCTCGAATCGGTGCCCGGCAAGGCGGCTAGGTCCGGATCATGATGAGGATCATCTTGAATTGCGTGACCGCCTTGACGGCATGGGGCTGGCCAGCGGGAAGCCGGAGCAGGTGCCCGGGGGTCACGCGGTGTGGCGTGCCCGCGATGGAGATCTCGGACTCGCCCTCGACCATCAGCACGAGCGCGTCGAACGGAGCGGTGTGCTCGCTCAATCCCTCCCCGGCATCGAACGCGAAGGCCGTGACGTTGCCCGCCTCCTTCTTGAGGAGCGTGCGACTGACCACGGCGCCCGGCTGGTATTGGACGAGCGCGGACAGGGCGATGACGCCCTCGAGGTCGGTGGCGGCGTTTCGATCGGCGGTCATGGTGCCCTCCCTCTGAAGTGGTGCTCGGCGATCCAGACGGAGTGATAGCCGAGCGACTCGGCGGCGAGCATCTGCTCGAGCGCGGAGTCGTACACCGCCTGCTCGCTCCAATCTTCGTCGCGCTGCATGAGAAAGAACAGGCGGAAGTCCATCCCCGCCCCCGCTGGTTGATCGTTCGATGCCATGGCGCACCCCTGGATCAGTGATCGACGGTGAGCGCATCGGCACCGGCGCCCCCACGGCGCCTCGCGCGCTGCCAGCCTACGAGGTGACCTCTCGCAGCCGTTTTTCCAGATGCCGGCGCTCGGCCTCGTTGCTCACCAGCGCGAGGGCGCGTCGGTACGACGCGGCGGCCTCGGCGTGGCGGCCAAGCCGACGCAGCAGCTCAGCCCGCGCGGCGGGCAGCAGGTGATACCGGCCGAGCTCGCCGCGGTGGTCGACCTCATCCACCAGAGCCAGGCCGCGCTCGATTCCGTCCGACATCGCGACCGCGACCGCCCGGTTGAGGTCGACCACCGGCGTTGGATGCACCCGGGCCAGCAACCCGTACAGGGCGGCAATCTGCCGCCAATCGGTGGTGGCGGCAGTGGGGGCCTGGGCGTGAACCGCCGCGATCGCCGCCTGCAGCGCATATGGGCCCGGCGGCCGGCCCCCGGCGCGCAGCGCGGCTTCGACCAGCGCCGCGCCCTCCTCGATCTGCGCGCGGTCCCACTGCGTTCGGTCCTGATCCTCGAGCAGCACGATGTCGCCTGACCCATCCAGGCGTGTCTCGCGCCGCGAGTCGTGCAGCAGCATGAGCGCGAGCAGCCCCTTCGGCTCGGCGTGAGCCGGCAGCAGCTCGACCAGCATGCGCCCGAGCCGGATGGCTTGCTCGCACAGCTCGTGCCGTACCAGCCGCGCGCCGAAGCTGGCGGCATAGCCCTCGTTGAATACGAGGTACACCACCACCATCACCGCCTCGAGCCGCTCGGCAAGGGCATCGGTGGGCGGTACCTGGTAGGGGATCCGCGCGTCGCGGATCTTGGCCTTGGCCCGCACGAGCCGCTGCGCCATGGTCGGCGCGGGTACCAGGAAGGCGTGCGCGATCTCCTCGGTCGAGAGCCCCCCGAGCGTGCGCAGCGTGAGGGCCACCTGCGCCTCGGTCCCGAGCGCCGGGTGGCAGCACGTGAAGATCAAGCGGAGCCGGTCCTCCGGCACGGGCGTCTCCTCGTCATCAGCCGACAGCGGGGCCGACAGCTCAATATGCCGCTTGATCTCTTCCCGCTTCTGCACGAGGCGCGCGCCCCGGCGGAGCCGGTCGATCGCCTTGTGCCGCCCGGTGGAGACCAGCCAGGCGACAGGATTCGCCGGCGTGCCGGCCACCGGCCACTGCTCGAGCGCCACCGCGAACGCCTCCTGCAATGCCTCCTCGGCCACGTCGATGTCGCCGAGCAGGCGGATCAGCGTGGCCAGGATCCGCCCGTACTCGGTGCGAAAGATCTCCTCGATGCGCATAGCCGCCCAGTGGGAAGGCTACCCCACGGGGCGGCCGCGTGCACGCGACGGCCGGCTAGCGCGGCGGCCCCATCCTGATGGGCCGCACCTCGATCGAGAGGCCCGCCCGCACCAACGGGTGCCGGGCGGCGACCGCCAGCACCTCGTCGAGGTCCTTGGCCTCGACGAGGCTATAGCCGGCCAGCTGCTCCTTCGTCTCGGCGAACGGACCGTCCGTCATGACCGCCTTGCCGTGCTTCATCCGCACGGTGGTGGCGGTGCTGGTCGGCTCCAGCGGTTCACCACCCTGGTAGAGGCCGCTCGGCCGGAGGGCCTCGCTGAACTCGACGGCCTCCTGGAAGATGGCGCCCCGTTCCTGCACGGTCATCTCGTCCCACCACTTCTCGTCCTTGTAGATCAGCAGCATGTAGCGCATACCGGGATGTCCTTTCTGGCTAGGTCTGGAGCGCTGCTGGGTGCGACGACCCGCGCAGCGGCGCCAGCCGCCAGCGGCCGTAGGCGACGAACGCCGCGAGGAGCCCCACCACCAGCGGGATCAGCGCCATCCTGACATCAGCGCCCGCCAGCGTGAGCACCGTCGCACCGGTCATGATGATCACCAGTCCGGCGGCGGCCAGCGGTGTCAACCCCGGCCGAATGCGCAGGAGCCCGGGAAGGATCAGGCCGATCGCGCCGAGCACCTCGGCCACGCCGATGAACCGCAAGAACAGGCCCGGCAGCGGCAACGGCATCGGCCCCGTCAGCTTCTCGAGCGGCAGGACCAGCTTCATTCCGCCGGCGAACAGAAAGAGGAGCGCGAGCAGCCCCTGGACGATCCACAGTGCATAGGTCATGACCGGTCCTCTCCGTGCCGACTCGCCGCGTAGCGAAGACCAAGGGCCCCTGAATTGCTAAGCACGGCCTGGGCCCTTCGGGGCCACCCGCGTGCGTAGGCGCTCCTCTGCCTCCCTGAGCTCGGGAGTGAGCGCGGGACCGAAGTCCGACGCCTCGAACACCTGGCGAATCTCGATCTCGGCCTCCGTGTCGAGGGGATTGGGGCAGCGCCTGACCCATTCGATCGCCTCTTCCTTCGACTTCACCTGGAACAGCCAGAAGCCGGCGATCAGCTCCTTCGGCTCGCTGAAGGGCCCGTCGGTCACGGTCCGCTTCCCTCCAGAGAACCTGACGCGCGCGCCCGTCGAGCTCGGGTGAAGCCCCTCGGCTGCGAGCAGGACGCCGGCTTTCACCAGTTCCTCGTTGTACTTCCCCATCTCGGTTAGGAGCTTCTCGTCCGGGAGAGCGCCTGCCTCCGTGTTCTTGTCGGCCTTGAGCAGAATCATGAATCGCATCGTCGGGTCTCCCTCTGGTTTCACGTTTGGAGCTTGGCTCCACTGTCTTGTCGAACGAAGATCCGCGAGATCGACACGTCGTCTCGTCCTCGTAGATGAGTAACATGTACCGCATGTCGGGGCGGCCTGCGAGCAGCTCGTTCGTCTGGGAGGAAGGGGCCGTCGGTGACGATGCGCTTTTTGAACTTGATGCGCGCGCCCTACGAGCTCGCGTGACGTCCCTCGGCCGCGAGCAGCACGCCGGCCTTCGCCATCTCCTCGTTGAACTGCCCCATCGCGGCCACGAGCTCCTTGCTCGGGAGCACGCCCGCCCCCGAATCCTTGTTGGCCTTGACCAGCATCATGAATCGCATCGTGGTGTCTCCTTTCTGCCTACTGGTCGAACGAGAGGTCTGGGCCAGCTCGGCCATCTTGGCTCGCACGCCCTTGCCCACGTCGAGTGCGTTCGAGCCCGGGAGCTGGTAGATCAGGATCATGACGGCCGGGCCTCCGTCGAGGCGCGCGGTAGATGTGTAATTCTGCGCGCCGAGCTCAGGGGAAGGAACATCTACAACTGGACCGCTCGGAACGCGCAGTAGCCGATGCCTTCCCTGCCCGCCCTGGGCGATCGACGAGGTTCTTCTCACGCATGACATGTCACTTTCATTTTCGACTGTCGGTCGCAGCACATGCACCGCGTGGCCGCCGACCCGGTCGCGGACGATGCGCGCCAGGATCGCCGGATTGCCGTTGGCGTAGCTCCACTTCGTCCCCGGCGCTGCTTTGAGTGCCGCGCCCTCGGCGAATCCCGCCATGTCCGGCTCGGTGAAGGCCATCCGGGCGTTGTGGTCGAGGGTATTGGCGGAAGCATCCCTCGGCGTAAAGAAATCCGGGAGGTCAGTCGGTGCCGCATTGCAATCCTCATTGGCAGGCCCGCCGTCGCGCGCCTCTTGCGCGCGAACATGACCGGACCGTATCGTGGCGCTGATGGGTACGCGGACGCTGCGGTTCGAGGGGTTGAGCGCATTCACCTCGTCGCCGACGTCTGGGGAGACGATCGCGACTGGCCCGTGCTCCTCATGCACGGGGGCGGCCAGACCCGCCACGCCTGGGGGAAGACGGCCCAGATCATCGCCGGTAACGGGTGGAGGGCGGTCTCTCTCGATCTCCGGGGCCACGGTGACAGTGAGTGGGCGCTCAACGGCGACTACTCGTTCACGGCCTACGCGGCCGACTGCGTGGCCGTCGCCGACCAGCTGGGCCGGCCGCCGGTGCTCGTGGGCGCCTCCCTCGGCGGGGTGACGGCCATGCTCGCGCGGCCCGGTTCCCACACTTGCTTGCGAGCACCGCGCGGTCGTAGACTCGGCCACCATCACCGGTCAGGAAGCGGCAAACCCGAACCCGCGCCGGACCGTCATAGAAGCTAAGGAGGACGACATGCCGGAGACGGAAGGCTACCGGAAGGGCAGCGAGATGCGTCGAAAACTGCTGGGCGACGCGTTCGTCGAGCGGACCAATAGCACGACGTACAAGGACCCGGTCATGCGGAAGTTCATCGACGTGGCGACGGAGACGGTGTTCGGCGCCCTCTGGACGCGCCCGGGCCTCGATCTCAAGACGCGCACGCTAGTCTGCGTCGTCTCGGACGCCGCCACCGGGCGAGAGCCCGAGCTCGCCATTCATCTCCGGATGGCCCTCCGGCAGGGATGGACAGAAGAGGAGCTGACGGAGACCCTCCTGCACATGTCCGGCTACGTGGGCGTGCCGATCATCCGGGAGTGCCTGCTCACAGCGTCCAAGGTCTTTGCGGAGGTCAAGGCTGAGCGGTAGCGGCAAGATCAGCCCGGTCCGTCGCTTCCTGACCGGCCCTCGCGGCTGCGAAGTGACGGGCATGATCGCCACGCCGGATCTGACCAGCCTCTTCGTGAACATCCAGCACCCGGGCGAGCCGCCGAAGGCGCACCCGCCGCGCAGCGACCCGCGCGACCCCACCGCCGTGAGCGCGTGGCCCGATGGCCCGAGCGGAGGCCGGCCGCGCAGCGCGCCATGTAGATCAGTTCCCAGATGTGGCCATCGAGATCCTGGAAGCTGTGTGCGTAAATGAACCCGTGGTCTTGTGGTTGGCTGTATGTGGTTCCGCCGGCGGCGACCGCCTTACTGACCATTTCGTCGACGTGTTCTCGGCTCTCACAGGATAAGCATACGAGCGAATGCGAGCCAGCGCTCCGCTCGACTGGAGGGTCACACTCCCGCGTGCCGGCGCATGAACTCGGCGAGCCACGCCGCCTCCCGAGACCCCTTGTTCTCGAGCCCCGCAATCGTGCGCCGCCGATCCTCGATCGACCGGTTCTGCCCAAGCTTGAACTTCCCGTCCAGTCTCGTAGCCGGCATCTCAAACCCCACGATCGCACGGCGCATGCGGTCGTAGAAGTCGGTCGGCAGGCTCTCCGGACGCCAGCCGTCTGGACGGTTCCCTTCGTATCGGCGAACAAGCTCTTCCAACACGCCGCGCACGAACGCGTCGTCCTCAGTCGCTCTCGGCAGTCCGTGCGCGTGGACGACGCCGTAGTTCCATGTCGGAACCGCCGGGGCCGTTTCGTACCAGGTCGGCGAGACGTAGCCATGAGGGCCTTGGAAGACGAAGAGCGCCGGAGTCGCGCCATCCATCAGCCGCCAATGGTGGTTCGCCCGGGCCATGTGCCCCACGATGACGAGGGTCGCGCCCGAGGACCGCACGAGCACCGGGACATGGCTCGTCACCAGCCCGTCGGGAGCGCCGCTGACGACGGTTGCGAAGTCATACGTCCGCATGAACTCCTGCAACGTTTGCTCGTCGGACATGCGGAAGTGCTGAGGGATGTAAGTCATGTCGAGCAGGGACCTCAGCGCGTATAGAGGAACAGGAGGGCGCTCACTGCCTGATTCTGCGTCGAGGCCGCCACATTCCCATCCACGGCCAACGAGGTCAGAAACCGCGTGACCTCCGCCGCGCCCATCTCGGCAGGATGACGCCTGCCATGAAAGAAGATGTTCCGGCGGATCCACGCGACGTAGGTTTTCTCCGTGCGGCCGCTGTGGTGCCTCGCGCGCAGGGCCTCGCGGACTCGATCGAGGAGTCGCGGCTTCGGCGCGTCGCTGAGGCCGGCCTCATGAACCGCCAGTGTTGCGGCAAGGACCACTCCCCAAGACACCGAATACGATACCGCGCCGCTCGACTGCGGCATGACCATGCTCGTGCTCCTGCGCCCTTGTCCTCGTCAGCCTCGAACATAGTCGCGCGGGGCGAGGCGCGCAAGGCAAATCCGGCAACCGTCGTGAGGAGCGTATGACTGCACGGGATTGGAACCAGTTAGCGCGAAGGTCGGTCCGCCCGCGAGCCAGCGCCCACCGACAGCCAGTCCTGGGGGCGCCGCCAGTGCAGATCTCCTTGGGGTGGACGCAGCTGGAACGAGAGCCAGCATTAGCCAAGTTCACGGCGGCGATCACGTCAGGCGATCACGTCAGGCCACCCCGCCCGAGGCCGACGAGCAAGCGCTCTCCCGGAGCGGGGGTTGCCGGGCCGGCGTACGACGCGTATGATCGCCCGGCGACACGAGCGACGACGGGGAGGATGCGATGGGAAGTGGCGAGCGCTATGACGTGGTGATCCGCGGGGGGACGATCTACGAGGGAACGGGCGCGCCGGGGGTGCGCGCCGACGTGGGCGTGCGCGGCGACCGCATCGCCGCCGTCGGCGTGATCGGCGAGCGGGGCGGTGTCGAGCTCGACGCCTCGACGCTCGCGGTGAGCCCGGGCTTCGTCGATGTCCACAGCCACGACGACTTCGCCGTGCTCCTCGAGCCGCAAATGGCCTTCAAGGTCATGCAAGGGGTCACCACGGACGTGGTGGGCAACTGCGGCTCCGGTGTCGTCCCCTTCGAAGCGGCGCTCAAGCGGTTCCGGCGGATGAGCCCTGGAGCCGAGCCGCCACGATGGGACAACTTCACCGGCTATCTCGCGCGCGTGAACGAGGCGGCTCCGAGCTGCAACGTGGCGGTGCTGATCGGCCACGGGTCGCTCCGGCATGGCGCGATGGGGCTCGATCAGCGCGCACCCACCGCCTCCGAGCTCGACCGGATGCGCGCGTCGACTCGTGAGGGCGTCGAGGCAGGTGCGGTAGGGTTGTCCACCGGGCTCATCTACGAGCCCGGCCGCTATGCGCGCACCGAGGAGGTGATCGCGCTCGCGCGCGAGCTCGCGTCGGGTGGCGGACTGTACGCCACTCACATGCGCGGCGAGGGCGACGGCCTCCTCGACGCGGTGGCCGAGGCGATCCGGATCGGCGAAGAGGCCGGCGTGCCGGTGCAGATTTCCCATCACAAGGCGGCCGGACGCAACAACTGGGGCCGGGTGCGCGACTCGCTGCGCTTGATCGAGCAGGCCCGCGCGCGCGGGCTCGACGTCACGGCCGACCAGTATCCGTACACGGCGGGCAGTACCTCGCTTCACGCCGTGGTCCAGAACGGCGCGTTCCGGGCGGACAGTCCGGGAGGGCTCGGACGACTCTCTGCGGACGACGTGCTCATCGCGTCCGCCCCCGGTCATCCGGAATGGGAAGGGCTGCGCCTGGCCGAGCTCGCCGCGCGTTGGGGCGTCGGCGACGAAGCCGCGGCGCTCCGCGTCATCGAGGTCGAGGGCGAGGCATGCTTCGTCGTCGTGTTCTCAATGGACGAAGCGGACGTTCGCACCGTCATGGCGCACCCCACGACGATGATCGGCTCCGACGGTGTGCCCGCCGCCGGGAGCAAGCCGCACCCGCGACTGTACGGCTGCTTTCCCCGCGTGCTGGGGCATTACTCGCGGGACGAGCGCGTGCTGGACCTGCCGACGGCCATTCACCGCATGACGGGCATGCCGGCCGCGAAGTTCCGGCTCGTCGATCGCGGCGTGATCCGGCCGGGCGCCTTCGCCGACCTCGTCATCTTCGATCCCAGCCGCATCCGCGACGCCGCCACCTACGAGGATCCGCGGCGATTTCCCGAAGGGATCCGCGCCGTCTACGTCAACGGCATCGCCGTGGCCCGCGACGGCCGACACACCGGCGCGCGCCCCGGCCGCGCGCTTCGCCGCGGCTGATGCCGCTGGTATAAGTGGGGCGTGACTGGCGCCGAGATCGGGCGGATGCTGCCGCTGCAGGCCGGTGCGATCCTCGGGCCCATGGCCGGCACAGGGATGGTGACGCTGGTGCCGGCGCTGTCCGACGTTTATGGCGTCTCGGTCGGCGCTGTCGCGCTGGCCATCACGACGTACATGGTTCCCTTCGCCGTGGCCCAGCTCTTCTCGGGCTCGATCTCCCAGCTGGCAGGCGGGCGGCGCACCGCGCTCATCGGCTACGCGATCTTCGTCACGGGCTCGCTGGCCACCGCGGCCGCGCCGACGTTTCCGCTCTTTCTCCTGACGCGCTTCATCCAGGGGCTGGGCGCAGCCTTCCTCTTTCCGATCCTGATGGCGCTGGTGGGCGAAGTCGTCGCGCCCGCGCGACTGGGCCGCGCGATCGGCGCCTTCGGCGTCACGCAAACCCTGGGACTGACGCTCGGCCCGCTCCTGGCGGGACTCATGGAGATCCACCTCGGCTGGCGCTGGTTCTTCGTCCTGCTGGCTTCCTGGGCCTTGGTTTCGGCGATGGCCTTCGTCTGGCTGTTCGACGCGGAGCAGGAGCGCGCACCGGAGCCGGGACGCCTGTCGGCGATCATGGGGAGCGTGCTGCGCGAGCGAAGCGTGATTCTGCTTTCGCTCGCAGGGGCGGGCCTCTTCTTCGCGATGGTGGGCCCGTATACCTACCTTGCCGCCTGGCTCAAAGTCTTCGCGGGGCTGCCCGAGGATCAGATCGGCCTGATCCTGGCCATCTCCGGTGCCATGGGCATCCCAGCCTCGGCCGTCGCGGGGCGCTGGGTTGATCATATCGGCCGCAAGCCGGTGGGGCTGATCGGACTCGGCTGCTACGTCACGGCGCTCGGCGGCTTTGCCGCGTTGCCCTATTCGTTCACCGGCACCGCGCTGCTCGGAGCCTGGCTCGGGTGGAGCGGCGCGGTGGCATGGGCCGCGCTCAACACGCTCGCAGTCGAGGTGAACCCGGGGCTCCGCAAGCCGTCGGCGTCGATCTACAACGCCTTCCGCTTCATCGGCTACGGGCTGGCGCCGCCGGCGCTGGGCCTCGTCTACGGCGACGGCCACGTCGCCGCCGTCTATCTGGTCAGCGCCGCCGTGGTGGTCGGCTCGGCCGCCTGTCTGGCCGCGCTGCACGCGCCGCGCCGAATCTGAGGCCGGCTATTTGCCGAATTTGTAGGCCCTGGCCTCCGCCGCGATCTTCGAGCACGGTGCGCCAGGGGAAGAGCACCGGCGACTGGAAGACCACGCCGATATCGCGGCGCGGTCCCGCGATGGGAGTGCCGCGCAGGAGCGCCTCACCCGCTGAGGGCGGCAGGATCCCAGACAGGATCTTCAGCAGGGTCGACTTGCCGCAGCCCGACGGGCCCACCACGGCGACGAACTCGCTCTCCGGCACCGCGAAGGAGATGCGCTCGAGCGCTACAACGCTCCCGTCCCGCGTGGGGTAGGCCTTTGTGAGCGCGCGGACCGTGATGGCTTCCGAAAAGCCCGCATGCATGGGACGCCTAGTGTAGGGGCACGCTCCGTAGGCGTCAAGGCGATCTCTCCCCAGAGGGAGAGTCGACGATCGCCACGGGCTCAGGCCGGAGTGGCCGTGACGTCGACCTTCACCGCGGTCGCACCCGCGACCGTTCGGTAGAGCGGTCAGCGGTTCCGGTAGGTCTCGACCAGGTGCTCAGCCTGCGGTTGGCTCACTCCCGCAATCGTGAACGTCATGGCGATGCTGGCGAAGCGGTTCGGCTCCTCCGCCGTCCGCATGCCCTCGATGGTGACGTCCATCCGCTTCATGGGGATGCCCTTGTCCTGCGCGTACGTCTCGATCAGCGTGACGCCGCAGGACGAGATGCCGGCCAGGAAGGCCTCGCTATTGGTGAACGCATCGAGTCGAGGATGCGACGACGAGTCCAGCACGAGGCGCTGGCCCCGTGCCTGACTCACCGCGCGCCCCGGCGTCCCGCTACTTGAGGACCGAACCGTGTCGATCTTGCCGTCGCTCATGATGGCTCCTCCGGGTCGCCAACCTGACTGCCCGTACGCATACTCTACCAGGAGAAGCGTGGCAAGCGCGGCGGCGCGTATGCCGAACATGGCGCCTCACGCGACCACCAATTTCTCCTTTGCTGACGGCAGAGCGTCCAAGAAGGTTTGCATCGGTGTCTCCTATCCTCCAGCTCCTTCTTGGGCTCGTCGCGGAAGTCCATCGCATCGGTCCACGCTCAGTTCGGCGCGATGGCGGCGCGGGTCACGTGGCCCTCGTCCTGCTGGGCGAAGGCCTCGTTGATCTCCTCCAGCGGGAACTTGTGGGAGACGACACGCGCCCACGGGTACCTGTTGAGCGTCCGCCGCATCAGCTCGAGCGCGCCGCGGAGGTGCTCGGCTTCATAGTGGGCGAGCCCGATGATGCGGCGGTTGCCGAAGATGATCCACGACGGATCGAACTCCGCCTTCCAGCCCACGTTGATGTTGCCGATCTCGAGGTAGGTCCCTTCGGGCGCGGTCATCCGGAGCCCCTCGTCGACGACGCCGGGATGGCCGACCAGCTCGAGGACCACGTCCCCGCCCCAGCCGTCGGTGAGCTGCTTGACCCGCGCCACGCGAGCGTCGGCAGTCACGTCAAGCAAGCAGCTGATCCGCCATTCGGTTGCTGTTCTGGGCTCGACGTCGGCTCGCGCGAACCGAGAGAGAGTGAAGGGGCCGGCCGCGGGGGCACAGGTCGTGCCCCCCGCGGCCCCTCCCCTCTGGCGTTTATGGCCCTCTCGGCACCGTGACCATACCAGAATAATTATTCGAGTATAATCTTCCCGTGGACTACCAGGATTGTCGCCGTCTCCTTCTGCAGCGGGTCGCCGAAGCTCCGCCGACTCGGATCCAGCTGCTGGCGGGGCCTCGCCAGGTGGGGAAGACCACACTCCTGCTCGAGCTCGCCAGGGAGGCCGGGACGGCGGGTCTCTACGCGGCGTGCGACGGCCCGGAGGCTGCCCTGCCGGGCTTCTGGGACGGGGTGTGGACGCGGGCCGAGGCAACTGCACGCACCCATGGCCGTGTGATCGTTCTACTCGACGAGGTCCATGCCCTGGGTGACCGGGCGGCACGGCTCAAGGGTCAATGGGACCGGCTGCGCCGGCGTCAGGTGCCGGTTCATGTTGTCGCGACCGGGTCATCGGCCCTTCGGCTGACCCGAGGCTCGCGCGAGAGTCTCGCCGGGCGGTTCGAGCGGCTGACCCTGACCCACTGGTCGCCGAGCTCATTGGCGGCGGCGTTCGGTCTGTCGGCTGACGACGCGGTGAGCGCGTGGGTGCGGCGTGGAGCCTACCCGGGGACGTACCCCCTACAGGATGACCCAGGACGCTGGGCCGCCTACGTGCGCGACGCCATCATCGAGCCCGCGATTGGTCGAGACCTGCTGGCGCTCGGGCCAGTGCGGCGGCCGGCGCTGCTCCGGCAAGTCTTCGGGGTCTGCGTCACCTCGCCGGCCCAGATCGTCTCGCTCCAGAAGCTTCAGGGACAGCTCGAGGAGCGCGGAGCCCTCGAAACGATTGCGCACTACTTGCGACTGCTCGAGGACGCGTTTCTCGTGGCTGCCCTCCCGAAGCATGGGCGTCGGGCCGCTCGACAGCGGGCCGCCCCGCCGAAGCTGATCACGCTCAATCAGGCCCTGCTGGCCGCCACGCACCCCGACGGGATTCCGGAGCCGGACCGAGATCCAGCCCGCTTCGGCGCATGGATCGAGAACGCCTGCCTGAGCTATGCGTGGAATGCCGAGCAACGCGTCGCCTACTGGCGCGAGGAGCCGCTGGAAATCGACGGCGTCCTCGACGGGAACTGGGGGCGCTGGGCGATCGAGGTGACGGCCGGTCGCGTCACATCCCGGGAGCTGAGAGGGCTTGGAGAATTCGCTCGACGCTTTCCGGAGTATCGCCCCCTCGTAATCTGTGAGCCCGGTGAACGGGAGGCGGCCGAGCGACTTGGCATCACGGCGATGAGCTGGCAGGACTTCCTTTGGGGTGGGCCGGTGAAAAAGAGATAGCTCTTCACTCTGCGTTCTGTCACGTCGAGCGACGTCTTCGGCAGAAAGATCAGAACGCGGTCGCCGGCCTCACAGGGGACATCGCGTGTCGCTCGTCCCTTCTCCGTCCCGCGCAGCAGCCCTCGAACGCATTCTTCGAGGCGAGGATTCGGGTAACGAGGGGGCGGGCCGCGGAGCAGCATGGGGTCGGCGGTGGCGCGGCGCGGGAGATAGGTCTGCCGATCTACCGAGGCTTCGCGGGGTCGGAGGGATATTGACGATGCTGCTCGCTCCGGAGCACGATGGTAAGCGCCGAGAGCGCACCGCCGGAGAAAGGAGCGTGGAGAGTATGCCCGACCACCCCCTGACCACCGCCACCTTCGCTGCCGAGGCCGAGGCGTATCAAACGTTGCTCGCGCGCGCCCACCGGAAGACGGCCGCCGTGTCACCGGAGCTGATCGTCCGTCACATCCTGTCCGTGACCCGCGGAGGCGACTGGCCAGTCCAGCGCGACGCGCTCGAGGCGCTCCTCCGCCGCTTCGCGTTCGCTCGAGGCGACGGGCTCCAGATCGTCGCGCGGCCACCACGGGGTCAGCTCTTGGGCCTCTACGCGACCCGGCGCCGCGGCTCTCCCGCCCTGCCGTATCGCACCCTCCTCCGTCGCGTCGAGCCAATCCAGGGGAGCTGCGATTGCGCCGACTTCCTCCGCAGCTCCCTCGGCCTGTGCAAACACCTGCTCACCGTGTTGGAGGACGTGGCCTCAAAACGGCGCGCCTTCGAGCAAGCCAGGCACGAGCCGATCCCGAACGCGTCGCCGCTGTGCTGGGACCCGATCCGCCCGCTCACAGGCCCGGGCGACTGGCTGGCGCAGGTCCGCTGGGTCGACGGCACACCTGCCGGCGGTCTGCGGCGGTGGCTGTGTCCCGCCAAGGAGGGCGGCTGGAGGCTCGCCGTTCCCTCCGGGCCGGAGCCGCGGCTCGAGCTGGTAGAAGAGCTACTGCGCTGTCTGCGGGATGGGCACGGCGACCCGGCGCTCCACGCGCTGCTCCAGGAAGACCGCCGACGAATCGCGCGCGAGATCCAGGGCGCTCGCAACCTCGATCGCCTCCGGGAAGCGCTCTGCACACTCAAGCAGCCGCTCTATCCCTATCAGCGTGACGCCGTCGAGCGGTTCCTCTTGCGGGGGCGGGTGCTCCTGGCCGACGACATGGGCCTCGGGAAGACCGCGCAGGCGATCGCCGCCTGCCACGCCCTGTGGCGCTCGGGCCGAGTGCGCCGCGGCCTGGTCGTCGTCCCCGCCGCGCTCAAACCGCAGTGGCTTCGCGAGTGGCAGCTCTTCACCGACGCCCCCGCCGCTGTGATCGACGGCAACCCCGCCCAGCGCCGCGCCGCGTTCGACGCTTGCCGGCGCGGCTTCCTCCTGTCCAACTATGAGCAGCTCATCCGTGACCTGGACGTCGTCCGCAACTGGACCCCGGACCTCGTCGTGCTCGACGAGGCCCAGCGGATCAAGAACTGGGCCACGAAGACCGCGCTCACCGTGAAGCGGCTGAATCCGCCATACCGGCTGGATGACCGGCACACCGATGGAGAACCGCATTGATGAGCTCGCCTCGATCGTCGAGTGGGTGGACGACCTCGCGCTGGAGCCGAAATGGCGCCTGGTGCCGTGGCACACAACGCCGGTGGACGGGAAGACCGAGATCGGCGGCGCCCGGAACCTCGACACGCTCCGTGGCCGCCTCGCCGGCTGCATGATCCGGCGCGTCCGCCAGGAGGTGCTGTCCCAGCTCCCGGCGCGGACGGACACCCGGATCCCCATCGAGATGACCGCCGAACAGATCGAGGAGCACGACGCGCTCAACATGCCGATCGCGCAGCTCCTGACTCGGGCGAAACGGCGGCCACTCACCCAGGCGGAGTTTCTGAGACTCATGATGCTGCTCACCACCCAGCGCATCATCGCCAACGGCCTGGCCCAGCTGCGCTTCGAGGAGATCTGGCCGGACCTGTCGCGGCTCGAGCGGCCGACGGAGTCCACCCTTCGGGGACTGTCCAGCCCAAAGCTCTTGGAGCTGCGCGAGCTGATCAGCCAGATCGCGGTGGCCCAGGGGCGCAAGGTGGTCGTGTTCAGCCAGTGGCGACGGATGCTCCGGCTGGCGCATTGGGCCACGCGCGACGAGCTCGCGCGGGACAGCGTCCGGGCGGCGTTCTTCACCGGCGACGAGGGGCAGAAGCGCCGGACGCAGAACATCGTGGAGTTCCACGACGATCCCACGTGCCGCGTCCTCTTCGCGACGGATGCCGGCGGCGTCGGCCTCAACCTGCAACACGCGGCGAGCGCCTGCATCAACATCGAGCTTCCCTGGAACCCGGCCGTCCTCGAGCAACGGATCGGCCGGATCTACCGCCTGGGCCAGAACCGCCCGATCGACGTCTACAACCTAGTCAGCGAGCCAGGCATCGAGTCGCGGATCTCTGACCTCGTGGGGACCAAGAAGGCCCTCTTCACCGGGCTCTTCGACGGGACGACCGACGAGGTGGCATTCGAGCGCTCGGGAAGCTTCCTCTCGCGAATCGAGCGCATCGTGGCACCGGCGCTCGAGCGCGCCCCGGCGGCGCGCGGCGTTGAAGCCGCCGACTCGGAGGACGATTCCACCGAGCGCGAGATCGACGCCATCGTCACTGCGGGGGACGAGTCGCGAGACGCGCCCGCCCCGGCCGCGCCCGAACCCGAGCCGCCGGCTTTCGCGCGGGACGTCCAGAGGCTCTTCTCAGGCCTGACCGTGCAGCGAACCACGCGCGGTGGCCTCGTGATCGAGGCTCCGCCCGAGACCGCCTCGACGCTGGCCGCGCTCTTCTCCGGGATGGCCCAGCTCCTTCAGGCTGCGGCAGTGGCGCCCATGCCGCCCGCCCAGATACCCGCGCCTTCGTCTGGCCCCAGCGGAGGAGACTGAAACCCCGAGCGGAGTAATGGTCCGGGTCGCCGTCGGACCAAAGTGTCTCGTCCACGCTCAGGCTTTGCAGAGTGGACTTGTCCAAAAGCCAGATCGGCCTTTCCTGCTCTCTCCTCGGCCAGACGCAGTTCGCCCGTCGGCTGGGTTGCTTCTGCACGACCATTCACGGCCAGAGGCCACGGTCGACGAGCTCACGCTCACCGAAAGGAGCGCGAGAACGCATCGATTTCCGTTTGGAGCCTGCTGACGGCGCCGTTCGTCGGCCCGGACACTCGGACCGTCTGGGCTGGAATCCGTCTTGAAGGCTAGGTCGTACTCCTTGAACCTTCGGGCGCCGCCATCGGCGAGGAACATCTCGTACTCGCCGCGGCTGTACCCGACGTTCGTCACTTGCTGGCCTGGGGGAAGATCTTTGAGATTGGCGACCCGTCGACTCTGGGCAGCGCCAGCGACGGTCGAAAGCAGCACGATCACTGCGGCGCCGGCGAGTCGTCTCACGGCCTCACTCCGACTCGTTCCTATGGTATGCCGGCAATCGGGACGAATAACGGCTGGCCGTACTTGTCTACTCCAAACGTCTTGATAACGCTCTGAGTTTCCGCAGCCACCATGAAGTCGGCAAAGGCCTTGCCGCCCTCGGTGTTGACCTTCGGGCCATTCGCCGGGTTCACCTCCATGACGGAGTAAACGTTCAGGAGAGGCTTGTCGCCCTGCAGGAGAATCGGCAAGCGCAGCCGCTTCTGGTACGCGAGGTAGGTGCCGCGGTCCGTGAGCGTGTAGGCGTTGCGCTCGTCGGCGACGCCAAGCGTCAGCCCCATCCCCTGCCCCGATTCGATGTGCCAGGGGCTCGACGGCTCGACACCTGCCAGCTTCCACAGCGCCTTCTCCAGAATCTGAGTTCCGGAGTTGTCGCCACGCGAGACGAAGCGCGACCCTGTCTGCGCAATCGCCTTCATCGCCTGCGCCGCCGACGTCATGCTCTTGATCTTGGCAGGATCGTCGGCGGGGCCAATGATGACGAAGTCGTTGTACATCACGAGCCGGCGGTTGAGCATCTTGCCTTCTGCGACGTACTTCTTCTCGAGCTCGGGCGCATGGGCCAGGACGACGTCGGCCTCGCCTCGCGCACCGAGGGCCAGCGCCTGGCCGGTTCCGACGGCCACGGTCTTGACGGTATAACCGCTCTGGCGCTCGAATATCGGCACGAGGACATCGAGGAGTTCCGAGTCCTGGGTGCTGGTGGTCGTCGAGAGGATGACCGGCGACCGCTGACCTTGCGCCGCGAGCGGCCTTGGACCCGCATCCATGAGCAGGGTCCCCACTATGATGACGGCAGCTGTGATAGAACGAATCGTCACATGCTTCATTGACTCCTCCCCGAAAATGGTTACGCCAATCAAGGACTGAGGCGTGTGGGCGCCGAGAAGCCGTACCGGGCGAGAATCTGCTGGGCGTCGGGCGAGAGGATGAACAGGACGAGCTTCAACGCTTTCTCGGCCTGTGCGACATTGAGCGCCGTCAGGCCGTAGTCCGCACCAACGTTCAATGGCGGTGGCAGCGCCTCCTGTCCTTCGCCAAAATCCCGTCCGCTGTGCCTCAGGCCGTCGGCCCCCCCCACCCCGAAGAGGTGGATCTCAGCGTGGGACGGCAGGCGCCGGAAGGAGACAGACGTGTGGGGCGTAGCGCGTGGTGGCCGTAGGCCGATCGATGCTGGATTATGCCGCCCGCCGGACATAGCGATGATGCCGGCCACCGACTTCGGGAAGCTGCGCGACCGGACCCCGTTCCGGCGGCTCGATGGGTCTCTTGTCGGGCGCGTCCTTGTCGAGCGCAAGATGAGTTCGTGCGCGGTGGTAGTACACGAAGTAGCGGGTCAGGAGGCAGCGCAGATGCCGCTCGCTCAGGACGAGGACATGGTCCAGACACTCGCGCCGGATCGAGCCAATGAACCGTTCCACGAAGGGATTCTGCCAAGGACTGTGGGCGGCGGTCAGCACTTCACGGATCCGCATGCCCTTCACGCGTTGGCGGAACGACTGGCCGTAGAAAGGCCTCTTCGAATCCTCGAACACGATTGAAATTCCTTCGAGATTCCTTACTTCTGTACCAGCGACCGTCGCGGATTTTGGCGCGAGGGATGGTCGTCGTCGCCCGACGACTCCTGTGAGATCTGTGGCCAACGTACTGCTCAGACCCCCCCTCGTACCCACACGAAAGCCTGAAGAGCCAACAACAAAGTAGAGTCGTTTGATCGACAAAGGAGAACAGGTGCCTTTGCACGTCAGTTACTCGCGAGATATCGGCGCGCCTTCTCCATCTCGGGGCGGAAGTCGCCGGAGCCCGCCAATTCAATCAGCTTGGAGAAGTAGTGCCGCGCGTTGTCGCGGTTGCCGGACTGCGCCGCCGCCTGCCCCGCACCGTAGAGGCCGCGGTAGCGGTTGGGTTCGCGCAGCTGCGACCCCTCGTATTCCTTCACCGCCTCGGCCGGGCGCTTCAGCTCCATCAGCATGTCGCCGAGCAGCTCGCGCGCCGGAAGGATGCGCCCCGGCGTGACGATGTTCTTCTCGCTCCTGTCCTCGATGTCGGCGGCCTGGCGCATGAAGCCGAGCGCCTCGTCCGCCTTCTTCCGCGCGAGCGCCGTCCAGGCGAGCGACGACAGGCGCATCACCTCAACCTCGTTCGCCCAGTACTCGTTCTTCGCCGCCTTCAGCTGGTCGTGGAGCGCGGCGATGCGCTCGACGTCCTTCTGCGCAGCCGCGGGATTACCGCTGCGCGCCGCGCCGAGCGCGCGCGCGAAATGCGTTATCGCCTCGGTGAACGGATACCTGCTCGGGCTCGGGGCGAGCTGCGCCGCCTCACCCCAGTCGCCGCGCTCGAGCGCGTAGCGCGCCGGCATCGCCGCGAGCGCGTACGGCGCGGTGGCGCGCGCCGGATTGGTCCCGGTCAACGCGCGCCCCTCGTCGAAGGTCTTGCGCGCGTCGCTGTCGCGGGCGAGCTGCAGGTAGGCGTAGGTCATGTAGTCCATCGCGTGCAGAGCGTCGTCGGGCTCGTTACTCTTCTGCGCGACCGTGGCCGAGCGCCGGTTGGTCGCCACCGAGTCGGCCCAGGCGCCGACACGGGTGAAGATGTGCGAGGGCATGTGCAGCGCGTGCGGCGCGTCGGGCGCGATCCGGGCGTAGAGCCGCGCGGCCGGCATGCCCTGCTGCGCGATCGGCGGCGCGTCGTAGCTGTGGATCAGGTAGTGGGCAACGCCCGGGTGATCGGGGTGCTTGGCGAACTGCTTCTCGAGGATCCCGGCCGCCTTGAGATAGGCGGAGTACGACTGATCGGACGGCAGCTGCGTCCCGGCGAGGTACAACGCGTAGAAGATCTGCGCCTCGTCGTCGTCCGGGTATTTCGCGGCGAGCGCCTCGTAGGCCTTGGCGCGCGCGAGCTGGCGCGCGCGCTCGGGCCGGTTGGCGAAGTCCTCGTAGTAGGCGGCCACCGCCTCGAGGTAATCGCGCTCGCGCTCGGTCTTCGCGCCCATTTGCCGTCCCTTGTCGATCGCGGCCTGCGCCCGCGGCGCGTTCTTGGGCGAGGCGCCGATTCCCTGGAGCGGGTTCGACATCAGGATCGACGCGACCCCCCAGGCCGCGATGGCGCAGGAATTGCCTTCCCCGGCGACCTCCTCGAAGGCCCGCTCGGCCGCGGAGTAGAAGAACGAGTGCAGCATGGCGACGCCGCGCAGGAATTTCTCCTGCACCGCCAGGCTGCACGAGTTCGGGAAATCGACCTTGCCGAGGCGATCGACCGGTTGGGCAAAGGCGGCGCCTGCGGCGGCGAGCGAAAGGGCGATCAATGGCGCTGCGAGATGGATAGGCGTTTTCATCGGTATACCCTCCCTTTCAAAACTGTCCATGGCGCCCATTCTTGCCGCCCAACGCCGCGCGTCACCGGCCGGGCAACAGTGACGCGAAGCGAGGCTGTTGCCCGGTCCGGTGAATGCGCTTGTTGGGCATCATTTGTCGATCTCCCCCAAACCACTGCTTTGCATACACCTTGCTGAAGTTCGGTGGCGCTGACCCGTTGACCTGCGTCGTTTCTCCACGAGGAGAGAGGGCTATGGCTATGCACGGTCGATCACTCGATCACATGGTCCGCCCGCAGCAGCAGCGATGACGGGATCGTCAGGCCGAGGGCTTTGGCGGTCTTCTTGTTGATCACGAGCTCAAAGTTCGTGGGCTGCTCGACGGGAAGGCTGGCGGGCTTCGCGCCCTTCAGGATCTTGTGCACCAATACCGCGCCCCGGCGCGCGATGTCGCTCAAGCTCGCCGCGTACGACAGTAGGCCACCCACCTCGGCGTAGGCCCGTTCCCAATAGATCGCGGGCACCCGCGCCTTTCCCGCAAGCCTGACGATATCCGCCCGGACGGCCCAGAACATGCCATCGGGCAGCACCACGAGGCCATCGGCCCCGCGGCGGCCGATCTCAGCGAAGGCGCCGACCAGTTCCTCCGGGGCGGACACGTTGAACACCTCGAGTCGAACGCCCAGTGAGCGGGCGGCTACGTTCGTCGCGCTCACGTACTCCACGGCCGTCGGCTGGGAAGGGTTCGAAAGGACGGCGACACGTCGGATGCCGGCAACTGTCTCCTTTAGCAGTTCGAGGCGCTTTGCCTGCAGCTCCTTCTGGAGATCGGCAATCCCGGTAACGTTCCCAGCCGGTCGGGCAAGACTCGCGACCACTCCGGCTGCCACAGGGTCCGCCATGGAGAGGCCAACGATTGGGATGGTGCTTGTCGCCTCCATCACGGCGGCCACCGCCCGGGGGCTCCAGACTGCGATGACATCGACCCCACGGCTCACCAGGTCACGCGCGATGGCAGGCAACTGCTCCGACCTCGCGCCCGCGTAGCGCACCTCGAGGATGATGGTGCGGCCGTCCACCCTGCCAAGATCGCGCAAGCCCTGCATGAAGGCGCTATCAACGGCGGTCTCACTTGAGCTGTTGGAGAGATAACCGACCCTTGGAATCCTCTCCGGTTGCTGCGCCTCGACGCCGATCGGGCTAAGGACGATACCTACGGCGAAGGCGACGACGAGCGTGAACCTTCGCTCTACCATTTCGTCTCCTCGTAACAGTGTGGCCGCCTCATTTGTCACTCGCGCCCCCGTTCGTGACGCCCAACGCCGGCAGTGAGCGGCGGCGGCGAGCGAATGCGAGCCAGCGGTCTGCTCGCGCGCGTTGTTGGGCAGCGCCGTCTCAGAGGCGGGGCCGCCAGTAGCCTGGTCGACGGTGAAGATGCATGACCGCGATGATATAGATGCGCTCAGGCTCGACGCGATACAGGAGACCATAAGGAAACTTCGGGACCAGGATACGCCTGAGCCGGCGACCAAACGGTGGGCCAGAGGCCGGAAACTCGAGCAGGCGTTCATACGTGTGCTGAACCGCGAGGATGAAGTTGAGCCCGAGCCCTTCGGCTTGGCGCTCGTAGAACTGGGCTGCCGAGATGAACTCGCCCTGTGCCTCGGGATGAAACTCAACGCTTCTCACCGAAGCAAGGAGCGAGCCTTCCTGATCACCTTGTCGGCGGGGATGCCCGCGACCTTTCCAGACTTGATCTCTGCCAACCGCCGCTCCGCCTCGTGAAGCCAGAGCTCCTCAGCGTCGACATCTACTCCCTGATCAAGGCTCGAGATGAGCCGCTGCGCGAGACGGGCGCGCTCCCTGGACGACAGCTTACCACGAGACCGGGTAAGCGGGTAGCGTGTCCCTGGCCTCCCGTGGACCCCACGTGACGGGACTTCCGCTGCTGCCCAACGCTCACGGTCAGCGGCCGAGGCGCGAGCATCGCGAGCGCCCGGTCCGCTGGACAGTGGTCATGGCCTGGCGACTCACCTGGCCGCAGCAACCCGACTCGGGCTGCCATCAGCACGGACCCTCGAAGCCTGGCGTCGCCGCGGCTATGGGCCTCCATTTCTCCGCCTGTCACCGCGCCTCGTGAGATACCGGGCCAGAGCGACCTCGAGCGGTGGCTCGCGGCGCGTGTCGTCGGGGCTCAGCGCGGCGTCGGCGACGAGAGTGAACTCCCTGCTCGTGGAGCAAGCCGACGTGGACCACGAGCCAAGCGGTGAGCCGCGGCAGGGCGACAGGGGTGCGCGAGCCGCCCGACATCGACGAACTGCTGCCCTGCTGGTCAGCCTGTCACGGCCGGTGGGGGAGCGAGTGTACTTCCGGGAGATCTCGTCGCGGGAAGTATGTGAATCGAGAGGCGGACTGGATCTACTTCTCCGCGCGGAGAAGGGGAAACCTCCGGCCGGCGCGACGGCGCCGCGCGGATGAGCCGCCGGCCGGTGGTCCCGTGCGGGAGCCGGCCGGCGGCGGGGCTACTCGTTGTCGAGCGGCGCGCCGTGCACGTCGCGCGGTTGCCGATAGGGCTTGCCGCTGAAGCGCAGGATGGTGGCGTCGTCGACGAGGCGGTCGGCGATGGCGACGGCCTGGGCGGGCGACGGGAGAAACTCGGCCCAGTGCTTGAACGGGAGGTTCGAAACCACCAGGGTCGAGCGTTGTCGATACCTGGCACAGACCACGCGAAAGAGCTCATTGGCGGCGTCGCGGCCGAGGTCCGAGAAGCCCGCATCATCGAGGAGCAACAGGTCGGCGGTGGTGACGCGGCGGAAGACCTTGCGGTAGGTGCCATCGGCGCGGGCGGCGTGCAGGCTCTCGAGGACGTCGGCGGTGGGGGCGTAGTACACGCTCAGGGCGTGGCTACAGGCGGCATGGCCGATGGCCTTGGCGACGGTGGTCTTGCCGGTGGACGGGCGGCCGACGAGGATGACGTTGCGGTGCTCGTCGATAAAGCGGCAGGTGAGCAGCTCCTTGACGACCTGGGGGAAGAGCTGAGGGCGCGCAGCCCAGTCGAAGCCCTCGAGGGAGAGAGGTGGGCCGAGCTTGCTCCAGCGGCGCCGGCGCTGAAGCTTGCGCTCCCAGCGGGAGCCCTGCTCGGCCTCGAGGAGCTGATGGAGGAACGCGGAGTATGCCGGATGCGTGGCCTCGGCCTGGGCCAGCAGGTCGGGCAGGCAGCGGGCGGCGGTGGTGAGGTTGAGCCGCTCCAGGAGTGTGCGCACCGGCGCGAGGGAATCCTGTGGCTCGGCTTTACGCGTCATGATCGGGTCCTCCGGTCGGGGGCATGGAGTCGAAGGTATAGTCGTGCAGGGAGCCGGGGTCGGTGTCGTCGAGGGCGCCGAACGCCTCGGGGCGCGGGGACAGCGTGCCCAGGGCGGGTTCGGGGACGACGGTGGGGTGCGCGCGCTGGAGGATGCGCTCGACGGCGTGCGCGTTGAAGTTGCGGTAGGCCGCGGCGCGTGCCAGCGCGGCCTGCACGGCGTCGTGACCATAGAGGGCCACGAGCTGGTCGATGGCGCGCAGGTGAATGGGGGTGAGCGTCGTCATCCGGTGCGCGAGCCCGTCGAGGAACGCGCGGGCGTGGGGGAAGCGCGCGAGGAAGGCGGCTTCCTGGGCGGAGCGCGAGAGGGCCGCGCGGGGCTGGCCGGGCGGCGGCGCTGGCGCGGGAATGCGCGTCGGGGTTTCGGGCACACGGTGCGAGGCCACGATCTGCCCGGCGGCGTCGAGGAGGTGCACGTGCCGAGGATCGATGCGGCCGTTCACCGGGCCTTGATCCAGAAGGGCTTCAG
>WNFU01001273.1_pt1 | contig 56170 bp, 54 predicted proteins | sample 5400121 | NCBI WGS metagenome assembly WNFU01 (sample SAMN13153360, study PRJNA577476) | soil metagenome | isolation source: 100 cm soil or saprolite under grassland replicate 1 | place: USA:California | collected 2016-06-15 | reverse complement strand
CTCCAGGATGTCGAGGTAGGCATTGAACTCGACGGCAGCCTCTCCGAGGCCGGGGTCGTGGAAGAGGTCGAAATTGAGGCACATGAAGAGCCTGGCCAGCTCCCGCCGGAGCTGGTAGGGCTGCAAGGCCGAGGTCGTCCGCTGGAGGAGGTCCCACTTCTCGGCCGCCGAGATCGCCTGGAGCTCTTCATCGGTCAGGTCCCGCAGGCTCGTTCCCGGAGTGAACCGCTTCGCTTCCAAGACCTCCAGCGCATGCTCGGTATAGCGGGGGATGAAACCCTGGACGACGTGACGAATCTGGTGCAGGTCGAGATGCTCGTTGAAGTCCCGGAGCATTGCGTCCTGCTCCGCCGGGGGAAGGCAATCCCGAAGGACCCGAACGGTCCACCGGAGCTCTGCATCCTCCATGAATGGGATCCGATTCAGCAGTTCTTCGGCGCGCCGCTCGATGTATCGGCGCTGCGGCGCGATCCGGGATTGCTCTTCCACTCGGGTGCCTCGTCGATCCGCGACCGAGACCGGGGTCCGCGTGCCCCGTCCGGGCTCAGGGGGAGTCGGGGCAGGAGATTGCCCAGGGGAAGTCATAATAGTCGTCGCCCATCCACTCGTCGATGTGGGCCCGGTGCTCCCCACGGTACGCGAAGTCGGTGTCGAACTCGTAGGCGACGATCACGCGCTCCTCGAAGTCGAAGTAGCGGATGGCGTAGCGCTCCGAGCCGTCCACGTAGTGGGCATCGATGGGACGGATGTCGGCGTGGTCCATGCCCAGCAGCCTGAGCAGCTCGTAGAGATCGTACCGCTTTCCCTGAATGGTCAGGTCGGTGAGGCCCCCCCCGATCTCACCGAACCGCTCTTCCATGCGTTTGCGTTCCTGCCCTGGGACCATGTGCCGTTTCCCCCCATTGCTCGTGCCGAGCTCTTCGCGAATGCTTCCCTCCGGCCCTCGCCGAGAGGTCACTCGTAGACCGCGCGGTCACGGCCGACAACCGCCAGGATGTGCTCGGTGCTGATCTCGTCCATGGGACAAAACTCCCCGCCCATGGCCACGGCCAGCTCCTCGGCGGGCACAAGGACCCGCCCATCCGACATCCGCCAGCCCTGGCCGCCCGTGCCGAGGACGATGCTGCGGATCTTTCTGGCGCGGATGATCTCCCCCAGCAGAGCGGCCTCCTCCCCGGGCGCCATGTCCCCCATCGACACGTTGGCCCGGCCGTCACTGACAAGGATCAGCACGGGGATCAGCTTCCGTTCCCGGCGAAGCTCCTGCTGGATCACTTCGTAGCCGGCGAGGAGCCCCCTGGACAGCGGGGTCGTGCCCCCCGTCGCCAGGGATTGGAAAGCCGTCTTGGCCAGCTCGATGCTGGACGTGGGGCGCAGGACAACGGCCGCGGACTGCTCCCGGAAGGTGACCAGGCCCACCCGATCCCGCCGCTGGTAGGCGTCCACCAACAGGGAGAGGATCGCCCCTTGGGTAGCGAGGAGCCGCCGCTGCGTGCCCATGGAACCGCTGCAATCCACCACGAACAGGAGCAGGTTCCCCACCTTTCGCTCCCGGACCTTGGCGTGGAGGTCTGACGGCTCCACCCTGACGCTCATCCCCTGTCGCTCTCGGGATTGCTGGTGGAGGGCGGCGCTCCGGACGGTCGCATCGAGGGCGATGTCGCGACTGAGAGGGCCGGCGTGGAAGGCGCGAATGTAGCGGCCGCGACTGAGCTCCGTCCGCGCGGTGCTCCGTTTCCCGGGCATGTCCCGCCATCGCCGTTCCTTGCGAGGCATGAGGAGATGGAGGTTGAAACCCTCCATCACCCGGTGGAGGAGGGCCTCGTCGAATTTGACCCGTTGCATCTCCTGTTCGTAAGGCTTGTAGGGGCAATCATCCTGATCGCAGTGACACAAGCGGACCGCCGCGCCGACGCTCCCGGGCCCGTCGGAACCCGCACCCGCGTCGGGCCCCTCCCGGGGTCGGCCATCCGTGCTGGCATGCGCCGTCCCGGACGCACGGCTGATGTCCCGGGAATCGTTCGGACCGATGGTAGCTGAGACCGACGTCGCCTCCGCGTCAAAGATGCCTCCTTGCCAGGAACGCTCCGACCAGACGATCCAGCGCCTTGGCGTCGAGAGCCTTCTCCTGGAAGGGCAGGCGTTTGATGCGGTGGCAGAGGCTCAGCTCGACGATGTCCCGAAGGTCCTCCGGGGCCGGCTCCCGCTGCCCCCGAAGGGCCGCGGCGGCGAGGCTTGCCTTCAGCATGGTGATCTCAGCCCGATGGCCGTCCACCTTCGTCTCCTCGGCGATCTCGGCCACAAGGCCCACTAGTTCTTCCGAGGGGTTCAGGGTGGGGAGAAGCTCCCGAGCCGTCGCGATCTCGGCTTGGAGCAGCTCTTGGGGAGCCTGCCACTTCAGTCGGAACCCTTCAGGGTCGGTCTGGAAGGCCAGGGCCCGACGGGCAATCTCCATTCGGTGATCCCTGGCCCGCTCGGTCTGGATCTCTACGCAGAGGCCGAACCGGTCCAGAAGCTGGGGTCTCAGCTCTCCCTCCTCGGGGTTCATGGTCCCGGCCAGGATGAACCGGCAGGGATGCGCGTAGCTCACCCCTTCCCGTTCGACCAGGTTGACCCCAGTGACGGCGACATCGAGGAGGAGATCCACGATGTGATCGTCCAGGAGGTTCACCTCGTCCACGTACAAAATGGCCCGGTGGGCCCGGGCCAGGATTCCCGGCTGGAAGACCCTCTGCCCCATCTTCAGCGCCGCCTCGATGTCGATGGATCCCACGACCCGATCCTCCGAGGCATTGAGCGGAAGCTCCACCACCGGCGCGGAGCTCTCGGCGAGGACGAGGCCCTCCCTTCTCTCCACCTTGGCCTGACACTCCGGGCAGAGGCCCTCTTTCTGGTCGGGGTGACAGGCGAATGGGCACCCGTGCACGACGAACCGCGGGGGCAGAAGCTCGGCGATGCCCCGGACGGCCGTGGACTTGGCGGTGCCCTTCTGTCCGCGGATCAGAACGCCTCCGGTGAAGGGATCGATGGCGTTGTAGACGAGCGCCTTTTTCATCTTGTCCTGGCCGAGGATCGCGGAGAAAGGGAAGAGGGATCGCTTCACGAGGGTCTCCTAATTTTCCCGGGTCTGCTCCCGGTACCCATGCCACCGGAATCATCCGGGGGAGTGCCTGGATTCTACCGGTTGCGAGGCAGCGAGGTCAACGGCCCACTCGCGGACGCACCGCGAGCTGGACGGCCCTCGCCGAGCACGGCGAATCCACCGCGAGGGAGCGGGGTTGGGGCGGCCGGGGGCCAGGCCGGTCGACAGAGACTTGACAAGGCGGGGAAACGCATGATATGAACGCGCGACTACCTTTGCGGCCGGCCCTTCCTGAGGAGCATCCATATGCGTTCGACGACCTCAGCGTCAGGAGTAGCGAAAAGCCAGGTCGTGGGCTCGGTCCTGGGCAAGCTCCCGCCCGAGCCGACTCCGCTAACGCCCCTCCTCGCCGTCTGCCCCCTCGAACCTTCGTTTGGTTCCGCCGTTTGGCTTCTGGCCAGGCAGCCCTCGGCGCGGACACAGCGAATTACCGGCACGCCCCTCGGAACCGTGAGAGGAGGTGAGGGACGGGAAGAGAGATCATGTCTCGGGAGTATAGCGCGCTCCCCGGGGCAGGGACTGAGGACTGCTGCTCGGACGAGGTTATCCGACGAGTTGTCCCGAAGGGTGTCGTAGTCGAGGAAGACTTCCCGCGATCGACGGTCGGGTCCGTGGGGTCCTGACACCTTCGGAGGAGTGGCGCGGCGACCGGAGAGGAGAAGGAGATGGCCGCAGAGGTTCACATCAATCGGTGGTGGCGGGTCGTGGGCGGGCTCATGATGAACCTCGCCCTCGGCTCGCTCTACGCGTGGAGCGTGTTCGTCGCGCCGCTCGAGAAGGAGTTCGGGTGGAAGCGCGCCGACACCTCCATGATCTTCACGATCGCGGTCGTCGTCTTCGCGATCTCGTTCGTCCTGGCCGGGCGGCTCCAGGACAAGAAGGGGCCGTTCTGGGTCTCGGTCATCGGCGGCCTGCTGGTCAGCGTCGGGTTCTTCCTCAGTGCCTGGACCACGACGCTCGGCTGGATCTTCTTCGTGTTCGGCGCGCTGGGCGGCATCGGCAACGGCTTCGGCTACGCGACGCCGATCCCCGTCATGGCCAAGTGGTTCCCGGATCGGCGGGGCCTGGCGGTCGGCCTCGCGGTCGCGGGCTACGGCGGCGGGTCCGCCATCTTCGGCCCGCTGGCCCTGAACTGGCTGATCCCGACCTACGGGTGGCGGGCCACGTTCCAGATCCTGGGGATCATCTTCTTCGTCATGACGATGATCGGGGCGTTCCTGCTGCAGAACCCGCCGGTAGGCTACCGGCCGCAGGGCTGGGTCCCGGCGCCCGCGGCCAAGGCCGCGGCGACGGTCTACGAGTTCACCCCCGCCGAGACGCTCAGGACCCCGGCGTTCTACTTCATGTGGATCGCCTACTGCCTGGGCACCGTGGCGGGCTTCATGGCGATCAGTCAGCTCGTCCCGTTCGCGCGGAGCGTGGGGTTGGGTGCGTGGGCGCCCACGGCCATCTTCGTCGGGGCGGTCGGCAACGCCGCGGGGCGAATCCTCTCGGGCTGGATGTCCGACACCCTCGGGCGTCTCAACGTGCTGCGGCTGATGATCGCGATCTCGGCGGTGGCCATGCCGCTCCTGACCTTCGCGGGCGGCATGCCCGCGTTCCCCCTATTCCTCTTCGCCATGGTGTTCATCGTCTACTGGTGCTACGGCACCCAGCTCTCGGTGAACGCCTCGACGACCTCAGACTTCTGGGGCACCAAGAACGCCGGCCTCAACTACGGCCTGCTGTTCACGGCCTGGGGCGTGGCCGGGATCATCGGCCCGCGGATCGCCGGCACGCTGTTCGACCGGTACCAGAACTACCAGGCCGCCTTCTACTGGGCGGCGGCCCTGGCGGTGGTCGCGTTGATTTTCGAGTTTCTGGCGAAGCGTCCCACGGTACCCGAAGGGGCGCCGGTGAAGGCGATGGCGTAGCCCTCCGATCAGGCAACGCGACCACCAACGGGCGCGAGCTGCCTTCCAATCCCGCCGTCGAGCCCGGCGGCGGGCGGAGGGCAGCGACGCACACCGGCTCTCGATCCGCGAACACTCCGGTCTCTGTCGTTTCCGGAGAGCCGTTGTAGAATCTAGTGAACGAGTGGGAGGAGACGATGGGTACGATCCCTGCCGAGTACCTGCCGCCGCGTGAGCTTTGGCCGGAGCGCATCTACACGCTTCCGGAGTTCAAGGAGATCCCCCAGCGGTTGAACAGCACCGAGGAGCTCCTGGACAAGACCGTCGCCGCCGGCAAGGCGGACCGGGTGGCGCTCCAGTTCGAGGACAAGCGGATTCCCTACAGGGCCCTCCTGGCCCAGGTCAACAAGCTGGGGAGTGCGCTGAAGCGGCTCGGGATCGAAGAGGCGGATCGGGTCGCGCTCCGTCTGCCGAACATCCCGCCGGCCTTCGTGGCCAACTTTGCCGTGGTCAAGATCGGTGGCGTGATCTTGCCGACCTCCGCCCTCTTTTCCCGTGCCGAGATCGCCCACGTCTTCAACAATGCCGAGGCCAAGGCGGTCATCGTTGCCGCGGCGCTGCTGGACGAGCTCGAGAAGGCGAGACCCGAGCTGAAAACGGTCGAGCAGATCATCGTCGTGGGTGGGGAGCCGGAGGAGATCAAGAAGAAGGGTTACGTGGCGTATCAGGAGCTGCTCGAGTCCGGCGAGCCGACGTGCGACCCCGTGCGCCGGGATCGTAAGGACGTGTCGGTCCTCCTCTACACCTCCGGTACCACCGGCCTGCCGAAGGGAACCGCCCACTTCATGGAGGAGGCTCTCATCGTTCCGGACGGCTTCGGGAAGTCCTGTTGGCACCTCGGGGAGACCGACATCCTGCTCAGCGCCGCCCCCCTGGCGTTGGCGGCCGGGTACTCGGCCGCGGCCACCATCCCCTACCGATTCGGCGCCGCCCTCTCTCTCCTGCCCCGGTTCACGCCGGAGGGAATGCTCGAGACCATTCAGAACCACAAGGTCACTGTCCTTTCGGCCCTTCCGACCGCCTATCGGAAGCTGCTGCAGGTGCCCGACGCCGAAAAACGGTACGATCTCACCTCCCTGAAGACCTGCACCGGAGGCGGTGAATCCTTGACGGCCCAGACGTATCTCGACTGGAAGGCTAAGTTTGGCCAGGAGATCTTCGAGGGGCTCGGAACCACCGAGATGATGTGGGTCTTCATCAGCTCGGCCGTGACGCGGAAGGTCAAGGCGGGATCGATCGGGCCGGCGGTTCCGGGGTACGAACTGCGGGTGGTCACCGAAGACGGGAAGGATTGTAAGCCCGGCGAGACCGGCCAGCTGTGGGCGAGAGGTCCCACGGGGACCATCTACTGGCGCGACCCGGAAAAGCAGCGGAGTGCCGTGAGGGAGGGCTGGTGTCGCGCGGGTGATATGGTCAGCATGGACGAGGACCGGTACATCTGGTTTCTCTCCCGGGAGGACGATCTGATCAAGAGCTCCGGCTACCGCATAGGCCCCGAGGAGATCGAGGATGTCTTGGTGACCCACCCCGCCGTGGCCGATGCAGGCATTATCGGCGTCCCCGATCCGGTCATGGGCCAGAAGACGAAGGCCTTCGTCGCGCTCAAGCCCGGGCAACAGCCGTCTGAAGGCCTCAAGGCGGAGCTGATCGAGTTCTGCAAGGGGAAGGTTGCCGTGTACAAGCTCCCCCGGGAGGTCGAGTTCACCGACCAGATGCCACGCGCTCCGGGCCCGGGCGGCCCTGGAACGGGCAAGCTTCTCCGACGCCTCCTCCGGCAGCGGGACCAGGACAAGGCGAGGGCCACGTAGCGGATGGTGTCGCGCAATGCACCTCCGCCGTGTGGCTGACCTTCGTTCGCCGGACGGCTATCCGATCCCCGCCTATCTGTTGCAGCCCGATGTGGTGCGCGGGGCCGCCGTCATCTGTCACGGCTACGGGGGGGCCAAGGAGGAGATGCTGGCCTTGGCCCTGTCCGTCGTTGAAGGCGCTCAGTGTCGCGCGCTGTGTATCGACTTGCGGGGCCACGGCGAGAACCTGGCGCCGATTGGCGCCGGCGTCCTGACCGACGCGCAGGCCGCGCTCGGTTACCTCTCGGCTGATGGTCCGGTCGTGGCGATCGGCCACAGCCTGGGTGGGCGGCTGGCCCTGATGGTCGATGCCCACCTGGCGGTGGCGGTCTCGCCAGCGGCCGTGCAGGAGATTTCTCCGCAGGGTCGCTGGATGTTCGAGAATTTTCCCAGCCCCCTGGTGCGAGAGCCCTACTCGGGTTACGTCGTGGAACTGCTCAGTGAGCTGGGCGACATTCCGCAGCGGGCGAGGCCGTGCCTGCTGGTCCACGCCGCCCGCGATATCCCCAACATCATCGCGGCGACGAAAGAGCTCGCGCAGCGGCTATCGGGCGCCACGTTGCACGAGGTCAACGCTCACCTGAGGCCCGACGTCTCGTCCGAGAACGGGTTCGTGCGGTACCTGCCGCGCTGGTACAACCACGGCGAGTTGAAGCTAAACCGGGAGGTCTTGTCCGTCGTGCCGGCGTGGTTGCGCGCGAGGCTCGCCGAGGCTTGACCGGGCGCCGTCCGTTACCTCCGAGCGGAGCCTTTCCTCGATGTCGGTGCCTTGTTGGTGAGTTGGCTCTTGTATTCTCGCTCGCCCGGCCCGACGTAGATCTGGCGCGGCCGGGCGATCTTCTGATCCGGGTCGAGCAGCATCTCCTCCCACTGCGCGAGCCACCCGGCCGTGCGTGCGACCGCGAACAGCACGGTGAAGAAATCGGGGGGGAACCCCATCGAGCGGTACAGTAGGCCCGTGTAGAAATCTACGTTCGGATAGAGCTTCCGCGAGATGAAGTAGTCGTCCGAGAGAGCGATCCGTTCGAGCTCCAACGCGATATCGAGGTCCTTGTCCATCCCTACCTGCTCGAAGACCTCGTGGGCAAGCCGCTTCACGATCTTGGCACGCGGGTCGTAACTCTTGTAGACCCGATGTCCGAAACCCATGAGGCGCTGCCCCTTCCCCGACTTCACTCCCTCGATGAACCGGGGAATGTTGTCCCGGTCGCCGATCTCCGTGATCATGTGCAGCACCTGCTCGTTCGCGCCGCCGTGCAGGGGGCCGAAGAGGGCGGCGATCCCCGCTGCCAGCGCGGAGAACGGGTCGACGTGCGATGAGCCTACCGAGCGCACGGCATTCGTCGAGCAGTTCTGCTCGTGATCCGCATGCAGGATGAACAGCGCCTCGAGCGCGCGCCCGAAGACAGGGTTCGCCTCGTACTTCGACTCCGACATCCGCGAGACCATCGACAGGAAGTTCTCCGTGTACGGCAGGTCGTTGTCGGGGTAGACGAACGGCAGCCCTCTCACGTGCCGGTAGACGAACGCCGCAATCGTTGGCACCTTTGCGAGCAGGCGGATGATAGCGAGGTTGCGCTGCTCGGGGTCGAAGATGTTCTTCGCCTTCGGATAGAACGACGAGAGGGCCGCGACGGCACTGCACAGCATCGACATCGGGTGCGCGTCGTAGCGGAACCCTTCGAGGAATTTTCGGATGTTCTCGTGCACGTATGTGTGGTACGTGATGTCGTGCGCCCACTGCTTGTACTCGGCCTGCGTCGGCAGCTCGCCCTTGCGCAGCAGCCACGCCACCTCCAGGAAAGTCGCGTCCTCGGCGAGTTGCTCGATCGGGTAGCCGCGGTAGCGGAGGATTCCCCTGTCGCCATCGATGAAGGTGATCGCGCTCTTGCACGACGCCGTGTTCAGGAACCCGGGGTCGTAGCTCATCAGGCCGAACTCGTTCTCGTCGGCCTTGATCTGGCGCAGATCGATCCCGCGGATCGCCGTGTCTCCCTCGACGCCCGCCTCGAAGATCGGTATCTCGTACGTCTTTCGGGTGCGCGCGTGCTTGATCTCGAGTGCGTCCATTGCCGTCCGCCCCGGCCCCGCATCCGTGCCTTTTTTCTTCATCTTCTTCATCCCCAACTCTCTCCATGGCTATTGCGGTCGCAGGAACCGCACTCGGCCGCGCTTGCGAGCCGGCGACCCACATCGCGCCTGCCACACGAAGATACACGAAGGCCCTCGCGCGCGGCAAGAGGGCAAATCGCAGGCAAATCGCGCAACTGGTTTCAGAGCACGCCGAGATGAGGGTCCGGCTCGAGACTCCTCCCGAGTAACAGGAGGGGGACTCTGCCCGGATTGGGGAAAGGGACTGGCGGGCAGCCCCTCCTTCTGCTAGAGTCTCGGCTACAGCGGAGCGGAGACCGTCGGCTCACTGACGGAAGGCATGGACGGCGGAGCTTGTTCTTTCCTAGGGTCTCGTCCCGTCCCGAGGGGATATCAGGTGGCGAGCGGGAGGAACTGGTGATGGACAAGGAGCGGATCGCCAAGGAGCTGGCCGGGATTGTTGGCGCCGACGGCCTCGTCACCGATCCTGGCGAGCTGCGCGTCTACGAGACGGATGGCCTGACCGTCTTCAAGGCCATGCCGGACATCGTGGTCCTCCCCCGCTCCACGGACCAGGTGGCTGGCGTCGTGAAGGTCTGCCATCGGGAGAAGATCCCCTTTGTGGCACGGGGAGCGGGAACCGGGCTTTCGGGCGGGGCCCTTCCGATCGAGGCAGGGATTCTGATCGGGCTCAACCGGATGAACCGGATCCTGGAGATCGACTACGAGAACCAGCGCGCCATCGTGGAGCCTGGCATGGTGAACGTCTGGCTCACGAACGCCCTGGCCCCCCGGGGTTACTACTATTCCCCCGATCCAGCCAGCCAGACAGCCTGTAGCATCGGCGGAAACGTCGGGGAGAACTCCGGCGGCCCCCGCACACCGAAGTACGGGGTCACGACGAACCACGTCCTCGGATTGGAGGTTGTGCTTCCCGACGGGGAAATCGTCAGGCTCGGCGGGAAGACATTGGATCCGCTCGGTTACGATCTCACCGGAGTCTTTGTCGGGTCGGAAGGGACCTTCGGGATCGTGACCAAGGTCATCGTCCGAATCATGCGCAAGCCCGAGGCGGTCAAGACCTTGATGAGCGTCTTTGAGAGCATCGAGGATGCATCGAACAGCGTCTCGGGGATCGTCGCGCGCGGGATCATCCCGGTGGCCATCGAGATGATGGACAACAACAGCATCCAGGCGGTGGAGAAGGGGGTCGGGGCGGGATATCCCACGGATGCCGTGGCCGTCTTGCTGGTCGAGGTGGATGGGCCTAAGGACGAGGTGGAGGCCCTCGTCGATCCCATCATCGAGGTCCTCAAGGAGAACCGTGTCCGGGAGGTCCGGGTGGCGAGAGACGAGAACGAGCGGCTGTTACTCTGGAAGGGGCGGAAGGCTGCCTTTGCCGCCATGGGGCAGATCAGTCCCGAGTACTACGTCCAGGACTCGGTGATCCCGAGGACGAAGCTCCCTGAGATCATGGGCTTCATCGGGGAGCTTTCACGACGATACGGCCTCCGGGTGGCCAACGTCTTCCACGCGGGCGACGGCAACCTTCACCCCCTCATCCTCTACGACTCGAGAAACGACGGGGAGCTGCAGCGGGCAGAGGAAATGGGGGCCGAGATCATCAAGGCCTGCATCGAGATGGGCGGCAGCCTCACCGGGGAGCATGGAATCGGTCTGGAGAAGCGGGAATTCATGCCGCTGATGTACACCGACGATGACCTGGGGGCGATGCGGAAAGTCAAGGAGGTCTTCGACCCCGATGGTCTCCTGAACCCCGGCAAGATCTTCCCGACAACCAAGGGGGCCGGCGAGGGGGGGCCGGCGGGCCAGCGCGGGAGTCTGGAAAAGGTGCTCGGGCACGGGTAGGGGGGTCATGCTGTCTGACGAGGCGCTGGTCCAACGGTTGAGTGGTCTTGTGGGTCCGGAGCATGTCACGGCCGGCCCTCCCGCCTCCGCATACGCTGTCGACCATCAGGTCCCCCGAGCCATCGTCTTCCCAAGATCTGTGGCGGAGGTCTCGGCCGTCATGGCGTTCGCCTCAGCCGAGGGTCTCAAGGTCGTTCCGCGCGGGAGCGGGACGAAGATGGCCTTGGGCGGCATTCCCGAACGAGTAGACCTCGTGCTCGTTCTCTCGCGCCTGAACGGGGTAGTGGACTACGAGCCGGCGGACACGACCGCCTCCTTCCAGGCGGGAGTCCTGCTGAAAGACGCACAGGCGGTCCTGGGGCGGAACAGGCAGCTCATCGGTCTGGATCCGCCCTACGCGGATCTGGCCACGCTGGGCGGGATCCTGGCGACCAACTCGAGCGGGCCGAGGAGGCTCCGCTACGGGGCCTCGAGGGACCTCGTCATTGCCATCCGGGTTGTCCACGCCGACGGGAGGGTGACCAAAGGGGGAGCGAAGGTCGTCAAGAATGTCACCGGGTACGACATGAACAAGCTCTACATCGGCTCCCTCGGCACCCTGGCGATCATCGTCGAGGCGACCTTCAGGCTTCACCCCGTGCCGGCTCTCGAAAGGACTTTCCTCGCGCCGTTCCGTGCCATCGATGTCGCAAGCGGGGCTGTCGCCAGGATCCTCGACTCGCCCGTGGTTCCGTCCGCAGTGGAGCTCTTCAACCCCAAGGCCTCGCGTCAGGTTGCCGAGCAGGCCGGGGTGCCTTGGCCAGAGGGCGGTTACGGCCTGGCCGTCGCGACGGGCAGTGTTCGCCGCGAAGCCGTCGACGCCCAACTCGAGACGGTGAGGCGCCTGTGCCGTGACATGGCAACCCCCGAGGCCTACATCCTGGACGGCCGCGTCCACGACGCCTTCTGGCGGGCAACCCGGGACTTCGGCTTGGGCGATGGCCTTCGGTCGGTCCTCAAGGCGAGCGTCCTGCGCACCAGGGTGGCCGAGGCCGTGAGGGTTGGGGAGGAGGTCGCCGCGAAGCAGGGTCTGGGTCTCGGGGTCGTCTCTGACGCGGGATCGGGGATCATCCGGTATTACCTCACCGGCGGCCCCGCCTCGCCTGAGCGGTTCCCGCAGGGGGTGGCCGAGGCCGTGAACCGGCTGCGGGCCTTCGCCCGGGAGGCCGAAGGGAACCTCGTCATCCTAGAGGCCCCGCCCGAGGTGAAGAAGCGGGTGGACGTGTGGGGGCTGACGGAGAGGGCCCTGCCCCTCATGCAGCGGCCGAAGGCGGAGTTCGATCCGCAGCGGATTTTGAACCCGGGTCGGTTCGTCGGAGGGCTTTGAGGATGGCGGTCCGGCCGGCAGAGCAGACTGGCACCAGCGCCTTCGATCAGCTCGATCCGCCTGACACCGAGCTCTCCCTCGACTGCGTCCACTGCGGCTTCTGCCTCCCCACCTGTCCGACGTACCTCGTGCTCGGGAACGAGATGGATAGCCCGCGCGGACGGATCTACCTCATTCGGGCGGCCTCCGAGGGGAAGGTCAGCATCTCCCCGAGCTTTGTCCAGCACATGAACCTCTGCCTTCTCTGCCGGGCCTGCGAGACGGCCTGCCCGTCGGGCGTCAAGTTTGGCTTCCTGATGGAAGCGGCCCGGGGCCAGGTCGAGCGGCACTACCAATACTCCCCCGCCGAGGGGCGGTTCCGCGATTTGATCCTTCACACGTTCACCGACCTCGGTCGCTTGCGCGTCATCAGTGGTTTCCTCCGGTTCTACCAGCGGTCGGGCCTCCAGAAGCTGGTCAGGGCCTCGGGGATTCTCCGCGTCCTGGGCCGCCTGGGCCAGATGGAGGCCTTGCTGCCCACCATCCCCGATCCGCGCCTGCGCAGCGAGCTGCCGGAGATCGTACCGGCCAAAGGCGAGAAGCGGGGCCGCGCGGGGCTTCTCAGCGGTTGTGTGCAGCGCTTCTTCTTCTCCCAGGTGAACAACGCGACGGCCCGGGTCCTGAGTGAGAACGGTTACGATGTCGTGGTGCCGAGGGATCAGGAGTGCTGCGGCTCTCTCCTCGTCCACGAGGGGGAGCGGGAACAGGCCAAGGAGAAGGCGCGGAGGACGATCGACGTCTTCGAGCGAGCCGGCGTGGATGTGGTCGTGGTCAATGCGGCGGGATGCGGCTCGGTCATGAAGGAGTACTGGGAACTGCTCCACGGCGACCCGGTCTACGCCGAGAGGGCGACTGCCTTCAGCCGGAAGGTGCGGGATGTTTCCCAGCTCCTGGCCCAGGCTCCACTGAACGGTCGGCTTCGACCGGTGAGGCGTACCGTCACGTACCACGACGCCTGCCATCTCGCCCATGGTCAGAGGGTCCGGCAGGAGCCCCGGACGATCCTGAAGGGAATACCGGAGCTTCGGTTCGTCGAGCTCGAGGAATCGGACTTCTGCTGCGGAAGCGCCGGTATCTATAATCTGCTCCATCCAGAGCTGGCGCGGCAGTTCCTCGATCGGAAGATCGAGCGCATCAAGGAGACGGGCGCCGAGCTAGTCGTGAGCGGAAACCCGGGGTGCTCGCTGCAGATCGAGAAGGGGCTCAAGGAGCGAGGGCTCGACATCCGGGTTCTCCACACGGTGGAGCTCCTGGACTGGTCGTACCGGGGGACCGAGCGGTAGGTGTTCAACGAAATCGATCTCTGCCGGGCGATACCCCGGAACACGGTTTCCATCACCTTTCGGTATCAGATCACCAGTCGAGCCGACGACGTCCCGCTGCTCGGCGAGCTCGCGGACAACCCGCAGGGGCGCGCCCCGGTCCTCCTGGCCGGGGATTCCGGGAAGGTGAGTATCCGCCTGCGGAGAGCACAGAAGCTTTACTACAGTCTCGCGGACCCCCAGCTTCACCTGAACCTGTGGATCGTCGAGTATCAGACGCTTGCAAGGCGCTCGTGCTGATGACCGGCCTCGAGCGGCCGCGCCTCGTCCGTTGCGCGTCCCGCCCTCCATGCGCGTCGGCGCCGTCGGCTCGCGAGGGCGACGGTGGGCGGCGCCCGGGTGACCCTCGCCGGCGAGCTGTGGGACGGCCTCTCTCGCGATGAGCGCGAGCAGGGTCGCGAGGGTTTGCCCCGAACGACGCTTTGGAAAAGGGGGACGTGATCTTCGCGCCGGGCGACCGCCCCGACGCCCTCTCTCGCCCCCCAAGGACGACGACAAGTGGGGCTGCGGCTATAATAGGACCTCGGAGCTTGGCCGTGTCGCGCGAGATCGTGGATCGCTTGAACGAGCTCCTCGAGTGCGAGCGCGCCGGCGTCGAGGCGGCCCTGGGCCTGGGCGCCTCGGCGGCGCCAGGGTTCACGCACGGCGAGCTGAAGAAGTTCGCCGAGGATGAGGGGTGGGCCTGCGGCGGCCTCAGGAACGCGATCCTCCGATCCGGCGGGACGCCATCGGAACGCACCGGGGGCTTCGCCGAGAAGGTAATGGCCCTGTCGAACGAAGGGGAGCGGGTGAGTCTCCTGGCCCGGGGCCAGGCCTGGGTCGTCAAACGCATCGAGGCCCTGTTCGCGGGGGATCTGGATCAGCAGACCAGGACCTTCCTCCAGGAGATGCGGGAGCAGCACCTGGAGAATATCGAAGCCTGCCACCGGCGGGCTGAAGAGCTGCAGGCGCCGCCGGATCCCCCCTACCGCGGGCTCCCCTTCGCGTATTTCCGCGAGGCCCACGACCGCCTCTACTATGGCGCGTGGCGGGGCTCCGCTGCCACCGTCGTGGATCTCCGGCGAGCCTGTCGCCAGCTCCAGCGCTACCTGAACACCCTCTCGCAGGAGATCGAGCGCTCGCGATCGGCGGAGGCGCAGAAGTCCCTCGAGAAGGCGCAGAAGGCCTTCGCCCGGACCGATCCGGAACTCTCCACGGCCAACCCGACACTCGATCTGGACAACGCGCTGGCTTACGCGCACGGTGCGCTCAACGCGCTTCTGCACCAGTATCGGATGCCCACGCACGACCCGGAAGCCTTCGCCCGATTCTACGATGTCGCCGAGGTCCCGTTTCGCGACCTCACCTAGTGTCTTGTCCAAGAAGCTTGTGGATGAAGCGCCGGGTGGGGCGGGGGGCCCCACCGCGGAACACGCCGAGTCGCAACCCGCACCGGGCACTCGTAAGGAGCCGCGAGGCTGAGGCTACGGCCTCCGGCAACGCGCAGAGGCCACGGTTCCGCGGAGGGTCCCCCGCCCCGCCCGGCACCGCGAGTCATCTGGGACACCACACTAGCTTGCAGAGGATCGGGCGAGCCCTTGCAGTCCAGAGCGTGACAGGGCGGGGAAGCTGCTTCCGGGTGTCCTTGCCCCTTACGCTCTAGCCTCCTCAGGGAGGGGACGCCGCGCCTCACCCGGGGTCGCGGCCACATCGTCCCCTCAAAATTGACACCCCCCCATGTCGTTTTTCCTCCTTCTAGGGGGGGCATTTTGTCCATGCCTCCCCCTGCATCTTCGAATCGCGTTACGAATATTGGGCTTCTGGAACCGCCCCTGGCGAGGAACCCAGGGGCACGCGGATTGCATAGACGGATTGGAAGAAAAGAGGAGGACCGGGTCGACGGGACCGCGGGTCCGTCGCCCAGGAGGGAGACGCCATGGAAGAGATCAGACAGCGCTTGGAATCGGAACTGAATCATACAATGGGTCGGATTCGCCAATTGGGCGGGGCGGTCATATTGGAGGAGTTTCCCGGTGCCGTTGGGGACAATTCCCCCCTGGCCGATGAGGTTGACGTGATCCGTTTGAACGAAGACCGCGAAATGAGCTTCGCCACTCGAAGCCTCTTGGTGGAGCGCGCCAACAAGCTGGCCGAGGCGCTCGAGCGTCTCCGGGGCGGGGAGTACGGGATTTGCGAGGAGTGCGAGGAGGCTATCGCACCGGCCAGGCTCCGGGCCATGCCCGAGGTGACCACATGTGTCCGCTGCCAGGATCGGCTGGAGCGCACGCGTCACCTGGAGGCGGTCGGGGCAGGCTTCGACGGCGACGACCTCGAAGACGAGTAGGCGAGATGCCTAACGGCCGAGCCGGGCCCGGAGCAGGCCCGGCCGGTCCGTGATGATGCCGCTCACGCCCCAGTCAACGAGCCGGTCCATCTGGGCCGGCTCGTTCACTGTCCAGACATAGCAGTCCAGCCCGGCCTCGCGGATCTCGGCGACCACCTCCTCCGTCACTAGGTGGGCGGCTGGACACAGGGCGTGGGCAGCCCCCGGCGACCGGATCAAGGGCTCGAGCGGATGCTGGGCGATGAGGGCGCCGAGTTGCACCTCGCGGTTGAGGGTCCGGATCTGGCTGAGCGCATTGTGGTCGAAGGACTGCACCAGCGCGCCCTCCAGCACCTCGTAGACCTCGATCATCGAGACGACCCGTTCTTCGATGCCCAGGTAGAGGTCCGACCCCCCCTTCAGCTCGATCCAGAACCGGGTTCGATCTCGGAAGCGCTCGAACACCTCCTGCAGGGTCTGGATCCGCTGGCCCCGAAACCGTCCGCCTTGCCAGCCGCCGGCGTCCAGCCGCTTGAGCTCGCGGACGGTGCGCTCCCTTACCGGGCCTGAGCCGTCGGTGGTGCGCTCGAGCGTGAAGTCGTGGATGACCACCGGCTGGTTGTCCTTCGACAGGTGCACATCCAGCTCGATGCCATCGGCCCCGTGCAGGAGCGCCAGCTCGAAGGCCGCGATGGTGTTCTCGGGCGCGTCGCCGGAGGCCCCTCGGTGGGCGATCACCTGAGGGCGCCGCGTCCGGCCGCTCATTGTCTCGCTCATGATCTCCGTGGCACTATCGAGGTGTGGGCACGCCGGTCCTGGATGTGCTTCGCCCCGCCCTGTGGCTTGGCGCGCGGGCCTACTTCGGCATTCGCTTCGAAGGTGTACGCCACGTCCCAGCCTCGGGCCCGCTGATCATCGTCCCGAACCATGTCACCTTTGCGGATCCCGTGTTGGTCTCCATCCCGGTCCGCCGGCGCGTGTACTACATGGCGTGGAACGCCCTGTTCGGCGTGCCAGGGCTCTCGTGGTTGATCCGACGACTTCACGCCTTCCCGGTCGAGATCGAGTCGGCCGATCCGAGGGCCACCCGTGAAGCAGTGCGGCTGCTGCAGGGGGGGGAGGCCGTCATGATCTTCCCGGAAGGAGGGCGCAGTCCCGACGGCCGACTCCAGCGCTTCAAGCCTGGCGCCTTTCGCCTCGCGTGCTCGCTCGGGGTTCCCCTGCTCCCGGTGACCATCGTGGGAGGGCACGAGTCGTGGCCTCCTGGGCGGACGCTGCCGCGGCCCGGCCGGCTCACCATCACCTATCACCCTCTCATCACGCCGTCGACCTCTCGGAATGTCAAGATGGCGGCGCGATTCCTGGCGTCCCAGGTGCATGAGGTGGTGGCCTCGGCGTTGCCGGCTCACGAGGGGCCCCGGCCTGAAGGCTCGCAAGCCGCCTCGGGCGAGCCCGAGTGAGAATCATACGGCCCCCTCGAGGGCGGTTGCCGGCGCTGGCGACCCCGTGTATTCTCTCCGACCAATGACAGCCCGCGCGACCCACCCCATCCTGGTCCTCCACGGTCCGAACTTGAATCTGCTGGGGACTCGGGAGCCCGCCATCTATGGCCATGTTTCCCTGGCGGAGATCGACCGGACTATCCAACGGCACGCGGCCTCGCGTGGCACCAGGGTCGTGTGCCGTCAATCGAATCACGAGGGCCAACTGGTGGACTGGATCCAGGCAGCCCAGAAGGAGGGGTTTGCCGCCATCGTGATCAATCCCGGGGCGCTCACCCATTACTCCATCGCGCTCCGCGATGCGGTCGCCTCCTCGGCGCTGCCGGTCGTCGAAGTCCACCTCTCCAATATCCATGCTCGCGAGGAGTTCCGGCGCCACTCCGTGGTCGCGGCCGCCGCGGCCGGGCAGATCTCGGGCTTCGGTCCTACCAGCTACCTCCTCGGCGTGGACGCCGCCCTCGCGGTCAGGGGCGCGCGACAAGGTGGCGCGGTCGCGCGCGCTCGCCGCGCGGTCCCTCGGTTCAAGCGGTGAATGGCGGTTTCCGTCCCGCCGTCAAACTCGCGAGATGAGGGTCGCGGAGGTAGTTAGACCAGCCCGTGACGCCTCTCGACCCGACCGGTCGCCCCGGACCCACGGAGCCCTCGAGCGGCGATGAGCGCGAACTCATCCGGCGATGCCTCGCCGGAGACGCATCGGCGTTCGAGCCCCTCGTCGAGCGATATCGGCAGCGTGTGTGGCGCCTGGCCTATCAGTTGCTGCATGACCGGGAAGATGCCTGGGACTGCGCCCAGGAGGCGTTTGTGCGCGCGTTTCACTCGCTCCCGTCGTTCCGCGGCCAATCGGCGTTTTACACCTGGCTGTTCCGGATCACCGTGAACGTCGCCACCGACCGGCAGCGGGCTCGCGGCGCCCAGGCGCGCGCGTTCGGCGCGGAGCGCGTGCCCGAGGAGGAGTGGAACCGCACCACACCGGATCTTGGAGCCCGCCCGGACCAGGCGGCGGTTCAGTCGGAGCAGCGCGAGCGGATCCGGCAGGCGCTCGATGCCTTGCCGCCCAAGGCCCGAACGATTATCATGCTCAGTGACGTCGAGGGCTTGTCCTACCGCGAAATCGCGGAGGTGCTTGGCTGCCCCATCGGGACGGTGATGTCGAGGCTGCATAACGCGCGCAAGCGCCTGAAGGCCCTGCTGGGACCGATACTGGCGCTGCTGCTCTGGCTGGGCGCGTGTCTCTTCGGCGGTGTGGCGGCCGCGGATGCCCAGCCCATCATCCGCTTCGGGGTGCGCGTGTTGCAGGCCTCCAATGTGCCCGAGGTGACGCCGCCTCCCCCTTCCCCCCAGCGGCAGCCGGGGCCCGGAGTTCCTCCACCGCCCCCGCTCCCGCCAGGCCAGCGTCCCCTCGCGCCTCCGCCACCGCCAGGCGGCCCCCCTGGTCCCGGGGTGGAGGACGAGCGGCTCAGGCGGATCCTGCCCCAGCTGAGGACTGTGTTTCGCTACAACGACTACACCACGCTGGAACGCCACCGCGTCGAGGGCCCTCTGGGAATGCCGCAGCGCTTTTCGATCCCGGGCGATCGCTGGCTCGAGGTGACTCCTGACGAGATGCAGGGCACGCGGGTGCGGATGCGGGTGCGGCTCTTCAAGGGCGATCGGCCGGAGATGAACGCGAGCATCATCGCCGCGCCGGGCGCCCCCGCCGTCCTCGGCGGGCCGGCCCACGGCAACGGAGTGCTGATCATCATCCTCTGGGCCAACCCCAATCCGCAGCGAGAGCACTGAGGCCGGCGTGGTAGTGCGAGGGGCAGTCGGAGGCGGGTCGAGCGTTTCGAGCGCGAATGATTCGCGAACCGCGCGGGCGACGGGTGGCGCGGCGAACGAGCGAGCGGACGCGGGGGGCGTGCCCCGCGACAGGCCCCGCCGACTCGACGCCTGCGATGGCGCTTCACGAAGAGGAGGCCTCCGAGCGTGAGCGAGGAGCGATACTTCCAGGAGCGCGCCCGCATCGAGCAGGGGCACGTCAAGTATCGCGAGAAGCTCAGGGAGGAGGGCAAGCTCTTCGTCCGGGACCGGCTGAAGCTCGTCCTCGATCCCGGCTCGGAGTTCCAGGAGGACTTTCTGTTCGCGCGCAACCAGGAGCCCGACACTCCGGCCGACGGCGTCGTGACCGGAGTGGGGACGGTGGGAGGCCGGACCGTGTGCATCATGGCCAACGACTACACGGTCAAGGCCGGCTCCTGGGGCGAGAAGACGGTGCAGAAGATCGTCCGCGTCCAGGAACGGGCGCAGCGGATGCAGGTGCCGCTGCTGTACCTGGTGGACGCGGCGGGCGGCCGCATCTCTGAGCAGATCAAGATTTTCCCCGGCCGCTTCCATGCCGGCCGCATCTTCTACAACGAGGTCCAGCTCTCCGGCGTCGTGCCTCAGGTCTGCATCCTCTTCGGCCCATCGCCGGCGGGCTCGGCCTACCTCCCGGCGCTCACCGACTGCGTCATCATGGTCGACGGCAAGGCGAGTCTCTACGTCGGCTCCCCACGAATGGTCGAGATGGCCATCGGCGAGAAGACCGACCTCGAGGACCTGGGCGGCGCCCGCATGCACTGCACGGTCTCGGGCTGCGGGGATGTGCTGGCGGCCTCCGACGAGGAGGCCATCGACCTGTGCAAGCGCTATCTCGCCTACATGCCGGGCTCCTACCGGGAGCGGCCGGCCTCGGTCGAGAGCGTGGCGCCCAGGCCCGGCCGGTCCGTCGACGAGATCGTCCCCTACGACCAGCGGAAATGGTTCGACATGTACGAGGTGATCGACCGCGTGATCGACGCCGGCAGCTTCTTCGAGATCAAGCGGCTGTTCGCCCCGGAGATCATCGTCGGACTGGCCCGCATCGGCGGCCGCGCCGCCGGCATCGTCGCCAATCAGCCCAAGGTCAAGGGAGGCGTCCTCATGGTCGACTCCTCCGACAAGGCGGCGCGGTTCATCTGGCTGTGCAATGCCTACAGCATCCCGCTCGTGTACCTGGCGGACGTCTCGGGCTTCATGGTCGGCACCAAGGTGGAGCGGGCCGGCATCATCCGTCACGGGGCCAAGATGGTCTTCGCCACGTCGCAGGCCACCGTGCCCAAGATCTGCGTGATCGTGCGGAAGTGCTACGGCGCGGGGCTCTACGCCATGTGCGGCCCGGCCTTCGAGCCCGACGCCGCGCTGTCGCTGCCGCAAGGGCAGATCGCCATCATGGGGCCGGAGCCCGCGATCAATGCCGTGTACTATAACAAGATCATGGAGCTGCCCGAGAGCGAGCGTCCGGCCTACGTGCGGCAGAAGCGCGAGGAGTACGCGCGAGACGTGGACATCTACAAGCTCGCGTCGGAGATGCTCGTGGACGGGATCATCGCCGGGTCCGAGCTCCGCGACGAGCTGATCAAGCGTCTGACCTACGCCGAGTCCAAGCAGCTCGAGTTCCCGCCGCGCCGCAACCCCGTCACCCCCGTCTAGTGTCAGTCCAACTCGCGAGTCGGTGCGCGGCCGGCGCCATCGTGCTGTCGCTCGGCAGCCTGCCGTTCCTCCTGCCGCATGTCCTCGAAGACTTCGAGCGTGGCATCGCCGAGCGCCTGGGTCTTGCGCCCGGCATCGGCGCCGCCGTTCTCGGAGCGGGACTCGGCGTGCAGTTCCTCGCGGCGGTGCTGGTGGGCCGGGGCTGGCGGGGCGGGCTGATCGTGATCGCACTGGCTGGCGCCGTCTGGACCGCCGGGGCGCTGTGGGATCACGGACCCGAGCTGCTGGCACGCGGTCCACGGTTCCGCGACAATGCCCTCTCGGCGCTCTGGGTGGTCGGGCTCGTGGTCACGCAGGCCCTCGCCGCCCTCCTCGCCCTTGTCGCCCTGATCCGCGGGGCCGCGTCGACGAGACGATGATCGCGTCGCTGATCCTTGCAATACGCTTCCTGACCATCGTGCCTGTTCCGGGGCACGAGGCGGAAGGGCGAGGCGCGCTCGGCCGGGCCGCCTGGTGGTTCCCGGTGGTCGGGCTCGCGCTCGGCGTCGTTCTGGTCGCGCTGGACCGCGTGCTGCTCCTCGCCTTCCCGCCGCTCCTCTCGGCGCTCCTGGTGCTCTCGCTCTGGAAGGTGGCCACGGGCGGGATCCACCTCGATGGGCTCGCCGACTGCCTGGACGGGCTCGGCGGGCGTGATCGCCAGCACCGCTTGGCGATCATGAGGGACAGCCGCATCGGGGCGTTCGGCGCGATCGGACTGATTCTTTACTTCTTGATCGCGCTCCTCGCCCTCGCCGAGATACCCCTCGGCCCGTGCGAGCGCGTCCTGCTCCTGGCGCCGGCGGCCGGGCGGCTCGCGCCCCTGCTGATCGGTCCGCGCTTCGGGGCCGCGAGTCCCGACCGCGGCGCGGGGGTTTCGTTCCTCGCTGGCGTGTCGGGGTGGGCTGGTCCGGTCCACCTGATCGGCGTGCTCGCGCTGGGCGCGTGGCTGCTGGGCCCGTGGGGCCCGGCCATCACGCTGGGAGCGCTCCTGGCCGTCTTCCTCTGGTCGGCCTTCCTCGCGTGGCGCCTGGGCGGGCTCACCGGCGATGCGCTGGGCTCGGGCGTGGAGCTGGGCGAGCTCGCCATCCTGCTGGCCGGCGCGTCGCTCGCCCACCGGGGGCTCATCTGAATGCGCACCTCGGTGTATCTGGTCCGCCACGGCAGCGTGATCGGGGCGGAGACGCGGCGCTTCATCGGGCATCTCGACGTGCCGCTCTCGCCGCTGGGGGAGCGGCAGATGACCGCGCTCGCGCGGCGACTGGCGGAGGTCAAGCTCGAGGCCGTGTATGCGAGCGACCTCCTGCGCACGCGGCGGAGCGCCGCGATTCTGGCCGAGCCGCATGCGCTGGCCACGGTTGCGGTACCGGAGCTGCGCGAGTTCGCCATGGGGCGCTGGGAAGGGCTCACCGCCGAGCAGATTCGCAGCCTCGATGGCGGGGCCTTCGCGATGTGGATGGCGGACGTGGCCGGGTACCAGTTCCCCGGAGGGGAAAGTCTGCACCAGCTCGCGACGCGGGCCTGGCCCGCCTTCGAGCGCATCGTGGCCGCCCATGCCGGCGGCTCCGTCGCCATCGTCGCTCACGCCGGCACCAACCGCATGATCCTCTGCCGCGCCCTCGGACTCGGCGTGGAGCGGCTCCTGGCGCTGGGGCAGGACTACGCGAGCCTGTCCGTGCTCGGAGGGTCGGGCGAGCGCTGGACGCTGCGCGTGCTCAATCAGTGCGAGGCCTTGCGCTGATCCCGGCTCCTCCTCGAGCCGGGGAAGGACCGATGCCAGGCGGCGTCGGGGGCCTGGCTCGCCTGTGGCTACTTCCTGAGCGTGAAGGCGCCGGCGCCGAGAAGGGCCTGGGCGATCGTCGCCCCGAGGACCAGGAGCGCGTATTCGTACCCGCCTTCCTTGCCCATGAAGAACCCTTGTCTGAGATGGACGAAGAAGAGCGCCCCCGCCATGATCGGGATATTGACCAGGGCCGCCCCGCGCACGAGGATGCCCAGGATGAGACAGATTCCGCCGAGGCCGTGGGCCACGATCAGATACCAGGTGCCGATCTCGGGGAAGGGGATGCCCTTGGCCGTCTGGTAGGCCACCATCCCACTCGGCCCGAACACGAACGCGGCCAGGTAGGCGTGCATGATGTAGATGACGCCCAGGAAGATCCGCAGCACCGTCGCCCCGTAGCTCTCCATGCCGTCTCCCCTGGCCATCGACGTTCCTCGAATGGAAATCAGCGCGCTGCCCATATGGTACCGTAAGGCCGCCGTGGAAGAGGTCCGCATCGACAAGTGGCTCTGGGCGGCTCGCTTCTTCAAGAGCCGCACGCTCGCTGCCGCCGCCTGCAATGGCGGCAAGGTGGGCCTCAACGACCAGAGCGCCAAGCCATCCAAGGTCGTGCGCGCGGGTGATCTGCTGAAGATCACCCTGCCGCGCGCCAAGCGCGTCGTCCGCGTCGTGGCGCTCTCTGACCGGCGGGGCCCGGGTGCGGATGCGGCCCTCCTCTACGAGGATCTCACCCCGGCGCCCCCGCCGAGGGGGGCACGGATCCCACCACCCGTCTATCGCCCGCCCGGGGCTGGCCGGCCTACCAAGCGAGAGCGGCGCCTGATGGACCATCTGACGGGGTGGTGATGTGTGGCTCGTCCTCGATCAGGGCGATGATCTGATCAGCCATCCGTTTCAACCACGGCCGGGGACGCTTCGGTGAACGGCAGCGTGAACAGGAACGCCACTCCCCCTTCGGGCAGGTTCTGGGCCCAGATCCGGCCTCCGTGAGCGCGGACTATGCCCCGGCAGATCGAGAGGCCGAGCCCGGTGCCCCGGCCGTCGCCGGGCTCGGCGCGGTAGAACTTTTCGAAGACCTTGTGCTCCTCTCCGGGAGGCAACCCGGGGCCGCGATCGGCGACCTCGACGGTAACGGCCTGATCGGTCGCGGTCGTGAGGATGTTGATCGGACTCCCCGGTGGGGTGTGCTTCACGGCGTTGTCGAGAAGGTTGACCAGCACCTGCTCGATGAGGACCTTGTCGATAGGGACCAGCGGCAGGTCAGGCGGCACGCGCGTGGTCACACGTCGGCCCGCGAGTCGCTTGCCGAGGCGGGTCAGTGCCGCACCGACCACCTCTTCCAGCGGATGCCATTCCTTCTTGAGCTGAAGCGCGCCGGATTCCAGACGCGTCATCTCGAGCAGGTTCTGGACCAGGCGGTTCAGTCGCTCTGCCTCCTCGCGCACTGACTCCAAAAGCTCCCGGCGCGCCTGGGCATCGAGACGGGACCCATCCCCCAGGATGGCGTTGACCGCCGCCGTGATTGCGGCGAGCGGTGTCGTGAGGTCATGCGAGACCGAGCTGAGCAAGGAGTTCCGCAGACGCTCGGTCTCCATCCGGACCCGGGCTTCCTGGGTCTCGTCGGCCTGGAGCGCGCGCTCGATGGCCAGCGCGGTCTGGTTGGCGAACGTCTCGAGCTGGCGGAGTTGCTCCGGGGCATCCAGGGAGTGGCGGTCGGCGGGCCGGACCCCGAGCACGCCCACCGGCCCTCGCGACGCGATCAGGGGCAGGTAGAGGGCCGAGGCGCCGGGCAGTGTCGACGTGCCGAGGCCTGCACGCTGCCGATGCTCGTAGACCCACCGGCTGACGCCCAACTCGTTGGCGTCCATCTCGTACTGGCCACCCTTCCACGGGGCGAGGCCCCCGCCGGCATCGGGAAGCACCACGACCAGCTGGCTGCGGAAGACCTCGCTGATGTGCCGCACTGCGATCGTCAGGAGCTCGTCGACGCCCCGCGTGCTCGCCAGCTCCCGACTCATGGCGTAGAGTGCGTCCGTCCGCTGCTCGCGGTGGCGGGCGGCCGACGCCTGGGCTCGGATGCGCGCAGTCAGGCCGCTGATCACGAGCCCGACGACCAGCATCACGGCGAAGGTGAAGATGTACCGGACGTCCGAGACTGCGAACGTGAAATACGGTGGCACGAAGAAGAAGTCGAAGGCCGCGACGCTGAGGACGGACGCCAAGAGCGAGGCGCCGCGGCCGTGGCGCATGGCGACCACCACGATGCCGAGGAGATACGCCATGATCAGGTTGGACAGCTCGAAGAACGGGACCATCAGCCATGCCACGCCGGTCGCGAGGGCCACGACGGCCGTGGCCCGGCCGTAGGCCGGCCAGTCCGTCGGAATCGCCCGCCGGCGGACGGGCGCGATCGGCGCGGCGTCCTCGCGCTCGCCGGTGGTGACGTAGATGTCGATGTCGCCGCTGCCCTCGACGAGGGCATCGACGATGGAGCCGATGAGGATCCGCTTCCAGAGCGGACGGGCCGGCTTGCCCACGATGATCTTGGTGACGTTGCGCGCGTGCGCGAACGCGAGGATCTCCTCGCTCATCCGCTCTCCGCTGAGCGTGACAATCTCCGCCCCGAGCTGCTCGGCCAATCGCAGGACGTGGACGACGCGGTCCCGGGCCTCGGGCGGAAGCCGGAGCTGGGCGGGCGTCTCGACGTAGGCGGCGATCCATTGCCCACCGAGCCGCTCGGCCATCCGCTTCGCGGTCCGGATGAGCCGCGTGGAGTAGGGGCTCGCGCTGACGCAGACGAGCAGCCGCTCGGCCGCGGGCCAGATCGTCTCGATGGCGTGCTCGCGCATGTAGACGCGCATCTGCGCGTCCACCCGCTCCGCCGTACAGCGGAGGGCGAGCTCGCGGAGGGCGATCAGGTTGCCCTTGCGGAAGAAGTTGCGGACAGCCTGCTCCGCCTGGGCGGGCATGTAGACCTTGCCCTCCTTGAACCGCTGCAGGAGGTCCTCGGGGGGCAGGTCGACCAGCTCGACCTCGTCGGCCCGCTCGAGGACCGAGTCCGGCACCGTCTCCCGGACCACGATGCCGGTGATCTTGGCGACGACGTCGTTGAGGCTCTCGACGTGCTGGACGTTCACGGTCGTGTAGACGTTGATGCCGGCGTCGAGCAGCTCGAGCACGTCCTGCCACCGCTTGGCGTGGCGGGAGCCGGGCGCGTTAGTATGCGCCAGCTCGTCGACCAAGATCAGGGTGGGGCGGCGACTGAGCGCCGCGTCGAGATCGAACTCCTTCAGAGTTGCCCCGTGGTGGACGACCGGCCGCGGAGGGAGGATCTCCAGACCCTCGAGCAGCGCCTCAGTCTCCGCCCGGCCATGCGTCTCGACGTAGCCCACGACCACGTCCACGCCATTGGCGCGCTGCTCGCACGCGGCCTCGAGCATGGCGTATGTCTTGCCCACACCCGCGGCCGCGCCGAAGAAGAGCTTCAGCCGACCCCGCGATGCGCGCGCCTCCTCCTCCTTGGCGCGCGCGAGCAAGGCATCGGGATCGGGTCGCCGCTCAGTCACTTGAGCCCTCCTGGAGACTGTCGGGCCAAGTGTAGCTCAGTCGGACGCCGGCAGACACGGTTGCGGCGCGACATCAGAAAGCGCGACTCGTGGGCGGGCCGCCGCTACCGGACGAAAGTGGTCCAGAGCGCCAGGGTGAACCCCAGGGCCGTGAGGGCGACCAGCGTCACGGCCGCCAGACGATGAAGACCGCTCTCTGCGTGACGCTCGTCGTGCCCAGCCAAGAGCGCGGCCAGGTACCCGCCTGCGAAACCGCCGGCATGTGCAAGGTTGTTGACGCCAGGCATGAGGAAGCCCAAGACGAAGATCACCAGAGCCCACTGGCCGTACTGCCGGAACACCGCGAGCCCGAAGGCGCCGCCGCGGCTACGGCCGTACTGGACCATCGCGCCCAGGAGCCCGAAGACGGCGCCCGACGCGCCGATCGTGAAAGGAATGCCCGATAGATTGGAGGCGATGAAGCCCACCACCCCCGCCAAGATGAAGATCACGACCAGGCGGGCACGTCCGAACAGCTCCTCCACCGGCGGCGCCAGCTGCCGCACCCACATCAGGTTCAAGAGGATGTGAAGCAGGCTGCCGTGGAGATAGATGGCGGTGAAGATCGTCCACCACCGTCCCTGCGCCCAGGGGAGGGCGCCCGTCGCGCCCAGCGCGTAGAGGGCGCCGCCGCCAGGGGCTAGGATGTCGAAGAGCCCGCGCGCTCTGAGGGCGGCCCCCGGGTCGAGGAGCAGGGAGGCCGCATAGGCGACGATGCAGACGATGGTGACCAGCCGGGCGACGTCCAGCCGGCCGACGAGCCGCCCCAGCAGTGGGCCGAATCCCCACAGGGCCGGTCGGCGCGCGCCGCAGTAGAAGCAGACCGACGCGTCCACGCGGTTGAGCTTGCCGCAGGCATAGCACAGGCTTGAGCCGGATCGTTGCCTGAACATCCTGGTTTGCAGTCTATCCCAGCGCGCCAGCACAAACCGCGCTAAGTACGCCACCGGAGCAGCGCGAGGGTAAGCGCGAGTCACGCCAGGGAATTCTGGCGGCGCATGCCGCTGGCGTGGGTAGCGAGGCGGGGGCCCGCCCGACGCGACGCGGGCCAAGCGTGTTTTCAGCGAATCTTGAGGCCCTCGGGGCCATTCTTGAGAGCCTCTTGAGCAGGGGTTCGGCTACACTGTGCCGCGTGAGGACCAGGGAGGACAAGCAATGACAACCTTCGCCCGGAGGCGAAAAATCAAAGGGATCAAAGAGCCGATCTCGTCTTGACGGCTCAGGAACGCGAGGAGCTGCAGCTCGCGCTCGAGAGCTACCTTGGCGATCTGAGTTTGGAGATTGCCCATACCGGCGGTGGCGACCAGGCAAGATCGCCACACGGAGGTGCAGTGATGGCAGACGTGGTGTATATCGCTATGGCCGCGGGGTTTTTTGGGTTGACGTGGCTGCTCGTCAAGCTTTGTGAGCGGCTATAGGAGGCACGCATGCCATTGCTCTACATCGTCGGCGGCGTAGTGTCTCTAGGGCTGTTCGTCTATCTGGTGCTTGCGTTGCTCAAGCCGGAGATCTTCCAATGACTGCGAACGGCGCGCTTCAGCCCGTCCTGTACGTCGTCGTGTTGCTCGCGCTGGCCAAGCCACTCGGAGCCTACATGGCGCGAGCCTACGAAGGGCGTCCGATAGGGCTCGATCGGGTCCTCGGCTGGCTCGAGCGCCTCATCTACCGGCTGTGTGGCGTCCGGTCGGGTGAGGAGATGGGGTGGAAGGCCTACGCGGTCGCGATGCTGCTCTTCAACTTCCTGGGCTTCCTGGCCGTCTATCTTCTCCAGCGTCTCCAGGGCGCGCTGCCGTTGAATCCCCAAGGGCTCGGCGCCGTCCCGCCCGATTCCTCCTTCAACACGGCGGTCAGCTTCGCCACCAACACGAACTGGCAGGGCTATGGCGGCGAGACCACCATGAGCTATCTGACCCAGATGCTTGGGCTCACGGTGCAGAACTTCGTCTCGGCGGCCACCGGGATGGCCGTCCTCGCGGCGTTCGTTCGCGGCTTCGCCCGCCGCTCGGCGGAGACCATCGGAAACTTCTGGGTGGATCTGACCCGTACCACTCTCTACATCCTCCTGCCGCTCTCCTTCGTCTTCGCGCTGGTCCTGGTCTCGCAGGGCGTGGTCCAGACCGTCGGCCCCTACGCGAAGGTGACCGTGGTCCAGCCTACGAGTTACGACGAGCCGGTGACCGACAAGGACGGCAAGCCGGTCCTGGACGAGAAGGGCCAGCCAAAGACGAAGAAGTCGACGCTGACCGAGCAAGTGATCGCGGTTGGCCCGGCCGCCTCGCAGATCGCGATCAAGCAGCTAGGCACCAACGGCGGAGGCTTCTTCAACGTCAACTCCTCGCACCCGTTCGAGAATCCCACGCCGCTGTCGAACTTTCTCGAGCTGCTGGCGATCCTCCTGATCCCCGCCGCGCTCTGCTACACCTTCGGCGTCATGGTCAAGGACACGCGCCAGGGCTGGGCGGTCCTGGCGGCCATGACCGTCATCTTCGTGGCGCTGCTCGCGGTGTGCGTGGTGGCCGAGCAGAACGGCGCCGTGTTCGCGAAGCAGGGGGTGGATCACGGCGCCGGCGCGCTCCAGCCGGGCGGCAACATGGAGGGAAAGGAAGTCCGGTTCGGGATCGTCAACTCCGCGCTCTGGGCGACCGCGACGACCGGCGCCTCCAACGGCTCGGTCAACTCGATGCATGACTCTTACACCCCGATCGGGGGACTCGTGCCCATGTGGATGATCGAGCTGGGTGAGGTCGTCTACGGCGGCGTCGGCTCGGGTCTCTACGGGATGCTGGTCTTCGCCATCATCGCCGTCTTTGTCGCGGGCCTCATGGTCGGGCGGACCCCCGAGTACCTGGGCAAGAAGATCGAGGCGTACGAGATGAAGATGGCCTCGCTGGTCGTCCTCATCCCGCCTGCCATCGTGCTGATTGGAACGGCGGTGGCCGTCGTGACGCCGGCCGGCAAGGCGAGCATCGCCAATCCCGGCGCTCATGGGTTCAGCGAGATCCTGTACGCATTTTCGTCGGCCGGGAACAATAACGGCAGCGCGTTCGCCGGCCTCAACGCCAACACGCCGTTCTACAACACCGCCCTCGGCTGGGCCATGCTCTTCGCCCGCTACTGGCTCGCGGTCCCGGCGCTCGCCATCGCGGGCGCGCTGGCGAGGAAGAAGATCGTTCCCGCGGGACCCGGCACGCTGCCGACGGACACTCCCCTCTTCGTCGGGCTGCTGGTCGGCGTGGTGATCCTGGTCGGGGCCCTGACCTTTGTGCCGGCGCTAGCGTTGGGGCCGGTGGTCGAGCATCTCAACCTCATTGCCGCCAAGTGAGGGCGTAGGCCATGGCCAGCACAGTGACAGCGCGCTCGCTCTTCGACCTGCCGATCATCCGGCAGGCGGTGATGGATTCCTTCCGCAAGCTGACGCCCCCGCGTCAGGTGCGAAATCCGGTCATGTTCGTGGTCTACATCGGCTCCATCCTCACGACGCTGCTGTGGATCCAGGCACTGGCGGGCAAGGGGGAGGCTCCGAGTTGGTTCATCTTCTGGGTGTCGGTGTGGCTGTGGTTCACGGTGCTCTTCGCGAACTTCGCCGAGGCCATGGCAGAGGGGCGCGGCAAGGCGCAGGCCGCGTCCCTCCGGAAGGCCCGCCGCGATCTCGAAGCGAAGCGCCTCCGTCGGGCCGAGCGCGGGCACGTCGGCCGTGACACCGAGTACGATGTCGTTTCCGCCTCCCGACTCCGGAAAGGCGAGTTCGTGCTCGTCGAGGCCAACGACTTCATCCCGGCAGACGGGGAAGTCATTCAGGGCATCGCCTCGGTGAACGAGGCGGCGATCACAGGGGAAAGCGCGCCTGTGATTCGCGAAGCCGGTGGCGATCGCAGCTCCGTCACCGGCGGGACGCAGGTCCTCTCGGACTGGATCATCGTGGAGGTCACGGCGAACCCCGGTGAGGCCTTCCTCGACCGCATGATCGCGCTCGTCGAAGGCGCCAAGCGGCAGAAAACCCCGAACGAGATCGCGTTGGATATCCTGCTGGCGGGCCTGACCATCATCTTCTTGCTCGCGACGGCGACCCTGCTTCCGTTCTCCCTGTATAGCGTGCGGGCGGCCAGGCAGGGCGTCCCTGTGACCGTGACGGTGCTGGTGGCCCTGCTCGTCTGCCTGATCCCGACGACGATCGGCGCACTCCTATCGGCCATCGGCATCGCCGGGATGGACCGGATGATCCAGAAGAACGTCATCGCCATGTCCGGGCGAGCGGTGGAGGCCGCCGGCGACGTCGACGTCCTGCTCCTCGACAAGACCGGCACGATCACGCTCGGCAACCGCCAGGCGACGCAGTTCTTCCCGGCGCCGGGGGTCGCCGAGCGGGACCTGGCCGACGCGGCGCAGCTCGCCTCCCTCGCCGACGAGACGCCCGAAGGGCGGAGCATCGTCGTCCTGGCCAAGGAGAAGTACGGGATCCGGGAGCGCGCCATCGGGAAGCTCGGCGCCACCTTCGTTCCCTTCACCGCCCAGACGCGCATGAGCGGCGTCAACATGAATGGCCGCCAGGTCCGCAAGGGCGCCGCCGACGCGATCGAAGCCCACATCAAGCAACTGGGCGGCGTGGTCCCGGCGGACATCCGCAGCACGGTCGACACGATTGCAAAGGCCGGCGCGACCCCACTCGTGGTGGCTGACGGGCCCAAGGTCCTCGGCGTCATCCAGCTCAAGGACATCGTCAAGGGCGGGATCCGGGAGCGGTTCGCGGAGCTGCGCCGGATGGGCATCAAGACCATCATGATCACCGGCGACAACCCGCTGACGGCGGCGGCCATCAGCGCCGAGGCGGGCGTGGACGATTTCCTCGCGCAAGCCACGCCCGAGACCAAGCTGAAACTGATCCGGGATATCCAGAACGAGGGCCGGCTCGTGGCCATGACGGGCGACGGCACCAATGATGCCCCCGCGCTCGCGCAGGCCGACGTGGCGGTGGCCATGAACACCGGCACCCAGGCGGCCAAGGAAGCCGGCAACATGGTGGACCTCGACTCCAACCCGACCAAGCTGCTCGAGGTGGTCGAGACCGGCAAGCAGATGCTCATGACCCGGGGCGCGCTCACGACCTTCAGCATCGCCAACGACGTCGCCAAGTATTTCGCGATCATCCCGGCCGCCTTCGCCGGCACCTACCCCGCGCTGAATGCGCTCAACATCATGCGCCTGGCGACCCCGGAGAGCGCCATCCTGTCGGCGGTCATCTTCAACGCGCTCATCATCGTGGCCCTCATCCCGTTGTCGCTGAAGGGCGTCCGCTACCGGCCGCTCGGCGCGGGCCCCGTGCTGCGCCGCCACCTGTGGATCTACGGGGTTGGCGGCGTGCTCATCCCGTTTCCGGGCATCAAGCTCATCGACATGATCCTGGTCGCCCTGCACTGGGTGTAGTGCGAGCCGCAGGGACGCGGCAGGGGCGGGGCCCCGCCGTCCGAGGCGAGCACAAGGAAAAAGGAGCGGACACCATGCTTGCTCACGTTCGCCCGGCGATCCTCTCTCTGGTCGTGCTGACGGTGGTCACGGGGATCATCTACCCGCTGATCGTGACCGGCATCGCCCAGGCGGTCTTCCCGTCCCAGGCGAACGGGAGCCTGATCGTCAAGGACGGGAAGTCGGTGGGCTCGGCCCTGATCGGGCAGCCCTTCGACGACGCCAAGTACTTCTGGAGTCGCCCATCAGCGACCAGCCCGTTCTCCGACAACGCGGGCGCCTCCTCTGGCTCCAACCTGAGTCCGACCAACCCCGATCTGGTCAAAGCGGTGCAGGGGCGCGTGGACGCGCTGCGGGCCGCTGATCCGGGGAACACGGCCCCGGTCCCCGTGGATCTCGTCACCGCCTCGGGCAGTGGGCTAGATCCCCACATCAGCCCGGCCGCCGCCCTTTATCAGGTGTCCCGGGTGGCGCGGGAGCGCAAGCTCGACCCGCAGGCGGTCCGGCAACTGGTCGATCGGCACACCGAAGGCCGCCTCATGGGTATCTTCGGTGAGCCGCGGGTCAATGTCCTCCAGCTCAACCTGGCGCTGGACGGGCGGTAACCCGGAATGGCAATCAGACATGCGGGAGGAGGATCAGTCATGAGGCGAGAGGATGAGAGCCTCGTGTGGATGGTGGCCGGGGCGCTCGGGTCGATGGCACTCGGCGTCGTGCTGATCCCGCTACGCACGCTCACCTCGGCGTCGAACCTCGCCTTTGTGTTCCTGGGCTTCACGATCATCGTGGCCGAGCTGGGCGGCCGCTCCGCCGGGCTGGTGACCGCGGTCGTGTCGGCGATGAGTCTCAACTTCTTCCTCACGGAGCCATACCTGACGTTGGCCATCAGCAAGACGGAAGACGTTGTGGCCTTCTTTGCGCTCGCCGCGTGCGGGCTGATTGCTGCGACGTTCGGGAAGCGGCGAGCGCGCTGGTCCGAGCTCGCCGGGCGTGCGGGCAAGGAACTTGACGTGGTGAAGAGGCTCGTCGAGCAATTGAGGGACGGAATACCACTGGACGAAATACTCGGCGATCTGAAACGCAGCTTCGGGCTCGGTTCGATGGTCCTGCGAGACGCGCGCGAGCGCATCCTGGCAGCGGCTCCGGTGGGTTCGACACCGGCGGTCCCGGACGCGCAGTTGGCTCCCGACACGCTCTTCCCTTCGGACGAGACGCGGCTTCGGTTCGGAGTCAGGGGCCTCCGGCTTCCTGAAGGAGGAGGGCGCCTACGTCTTAGGAGCGATGGCGGCTTCGTCTCGCTCGATCTGTGGGAAGGTGATGCTCAAGGATTCGAGGTGGACGAGAGCCGGACGCTGACGATCGCCGCATCGATCCTGGGACTCGAGCTCTCCCGTCGGCAAGCCGGATAGTCTTGCCCGCCGCTCGTGCAGCAATCGCCCCGCCCACAGCTTTTCCCACGACAGGTCTTGCTGGCACATCGCAATCGCCTCCAGGTGACGAGGCTACCACGGCCTGGTACCGTCCCCGCCCGACGCGTGGCACGCCCAGGGCTCAAGGGTGGCAGAACCGCGGCTCGCAACGTAAAGAGGCTGCAAGAATTCGCGTGGCCGGTTTCAGTGACCCGCGGTAAAGTCTGGGGTGGCCTATGCGACTCGTCCTTGTGAAGCGCCTTCTCGTTGGCGCGCCGATGCCGCTGGCCCAGGCCCGGCACGAACGGCTCGGGAAGGCGGTGGCGCTCGCAGTGTTCGCCTCCGACCCGCTGTCGTCGGTCGCGTACGCCACCGAAGAGATCCTGCTGGTTCTCATTCTCGCCGGCTCCGCCGCCCTGAGTTACTCTCTTCCCGTCGCGATCGGCATCGCGGCGCTGCTGGCGGTGGTCGTGATCTCGTACCGGCAGACGGTGGCGGCCTACACCCAGGGCGGGGGCGCCTACCTGGTCGCCAAGGACAACCTCGGCGTCTTCCCGGCGCTGACCGCGGCGGCGGCGCTCCTGACCGACTACGTCCTGACGGTGTCGGTGTCGGTTGCGGCCGGCATCGCGGCCTTGACCTCGGCGTTCCCCGCACTCCTTCCCCATCGCGTGGCGCTGTGCGTGCTGGCCATCGCCGGCGTCGCGATCGGCAACCTCCGTGGCGTCCGTGAATCCGGCAGGTTGTTCGCTGCCCCGACGTACTTCTTCGTCGTCAGCGTCCTCGGAATGGTCGGGTACGGACTCGTCGGGACGGTTCTCGATGTGCTTCCCGAGGCGCCCTACGAGCCCCATCCCCCGGGTTTCGAAGGCATCGGGCTGTTCCTCATCCTGAGATCATACGCCGCCGGCTGCACCGCGCTCACCGGCGTCGAGGCTGTCTCCAACGGCGTGCCGGCGCTCAAGCCGCCCGAGGGACGGAACGCCCAGACCGTCATGACCTGGCTGGGCGTCATCTCCATCGCGATGTTCCTCGGGATCACCTACCTCGCCTACGACTTCGGGATCATCCCCGGTGGCGACGAGACGGTCGTGTCAAAGATCGCCCGCCGGGTGTTCGGCACCAGCCTGGCGTATTACGCCGTCCAGGCCGCGACCACGCTCATCTTGCTCCTCGCCGCCAACACGTCATACGCGGACTTCCCCCGCCTCTCGTCGCTCCTCTCGCGTGACCGGTTCATGCCGAGGCAGTTGGCCACCCAAGGCGATCGCCTCGTCTTCTCCAACGGGATCCTGATCCTGAGCGGGTTCGCCATCCTCCTGATCGTGGGCTTCAGGGGCGACACCCATGCCCTCCTTCCCCTGTACGCCATCGGCGTGTTCATCTCGTTCACGCTCTCGCAGGGCGGCATGGTGCGCCGCTGGCTGCGGCTCCGGGAAAAGGGCTGGCGCTGGCGGGTATGGGTCAATGGGGTCGGGGCGGTCGTGACCGGTATCGTCCTCCTGACCCTCGCGGTCACGAAGTTCCACGAGGGCGCCTGGATCGTGGTCGTGATCATTCCGTTCCTGGTCGCTCTGTTCCTCGTCGTGCACTGGCACTATGAGGAGGTGGCCGCCGAACTCTCGCTCGAAGGTCTCGAGGGACCCCCCGAGTTCCGGCATACGGTGCTCGTGCTCATCGGCGATGTTCATCGGGGCGTCGTTCGCGCCGTGCAGTACGCGAAGACGCTTGCCGCCCCTACCGCCACGGTGCGGGCGGTGTACGTCGAGGCGGACCCGGCGCGGACGGCGAAGCTCGAAGAGAAGTGGGGGAAATGGGGGCTTGGCGTCCCCCTGGTCGTCCTGACATCGCCCTACCGGTCGCTCCTGCGCCCGTTGCTGGACTACATCGACCAGATCCAGTCGCGCGGTGACGATCAGATGGTCACGATCGTGCTGCCGGAGTTCTTGCCGCGGAGATGGTGGCAACCGATGTGCCGTACTTGCTGAAGCGGTGACTGATCGCCAGGAGGCTATCGGAGAGAGGCTCGCGCCACGTGCTCGAGCAACACAGCGGCGGGGGATCGCCTTCTCATGGGCGGCCCTCCGTCGGTGCTACTTCTTCGCGGCTTTCGCTCCCTTGCCCACGTCCGGCCGCGGGTCAGGCACGAAGGCGTCCTTGTTCGGCATCTTCACCTGGGGCAGCGTCCGGGCGTCGATCACGTCGTTCTCGCCCACGATGCCGTTGAGATAGAGCACATAGGCCGTGGCGGCATAGACCTCGTCCGGCGTGAGGGATCCGGGCGCGTTGAAGGGCATCGCCCGATTGGTGAAGTCCCAGAGCGTGGTCGCGTGGGGCCAATAGCTCCCCACCGTCTTGAGCGGCTTGGGCGTGTTCAGCGATTCCTGTCCGCCCACGAGAACGTCCTGGGGCCCCTCCTTGCCGGTGGGGCCGTGACAGACCGCGCACTTGGCATCGTAGACGGCCTTGCCCGCCTTGGCTGTCCCGCTGCCGGGCGGTAGCTCCTTGCCGTCGGGCCCGATGGCGATGTCCCACGCCTTGAACTCCTCCTGTGTCGGTACGCGCCCCACCCCATAGGTGGGGGACTGGGCGAAGGCGGGTAGCGCGGTGGCGAGGGCGACCGTGAGGATGGTGCCGGCGGCAGAGGCTCTGAGGAACGTGCCTGACCAACCTCCATTCGAGCGCCGGCTTCGCCGACGCAAGGTTCCGGACCGCTCGCCTCGGAGGGGGCCGTCGAGGTCCCCTCCGATCTTCTTACGCATGGACATTGGAGACCTCCCCGCCGGCGGTCACCTTCCAGCTCTGGATGGCGTTCAAGTGATAGACCGAGTTCACGCCGCGGATCTTGACGAGGTCGGCGAGCTGGGGCTGGACGTATCCGGTCTCGTCGGTGCAGCGAGACTGCAAGATGGCCTCCTGCCCGTCCCACTTCCACGGGAAGCGGAAGCGCACGTGCGCGAAGCGCAGGACAGGCTCCTGGAGCTGCGCCGGCTTCCAGCTCTTGCCGCCGTCGGTCGACACCTCGACTGACCGGATCTTGCCCCGTCCCGACCAGGCGAGGCCGGTGACCTCGAAGAAGCCGGGGCCCGGGAGCTTTTGCCCGCCCGATGGGTTGGTGATGACCGACTTCGCCTCCATCTCGAAGGTGAACTGCCGCGCCGTCCCGTCCGGCATGAGGTCCGTGTACTTCGAGGTCTCTTCGCGCGTCATGTAGGGCTTGTCCACGACCTTGATCCGACGCAGCCACTTGACCTGTGTATTGCCCTCCCAGCCCGGGATGACGATCCGGAGCGGATAGCCCTGTTCCGGGCGGATCGCTTCGCCGTTCTGGCCATAGGCCACGAGGATATCGTCCATGGCCTTCTTCATGGGAATGCTGCGCGTCATCACCGCCGCGTCGGCGCCCTCCGCGACGAGCCACGTCGCGCCCTTCTGAACGCCCGCCTCCTTCAGCAAGAGCGAGAGCAGGACGCCGGTCCACTCGCTGCAGCTGGTGAGCCCGTGGGTGCCCTGGACGCCCTTGGCCGCGGGCTTGGCCCATTCCGTGAGGCTGTTCCCCGAGCACTCGACGAAGTAGATGCGCGACACCGACGGGAGCCGGCGGATCTCGTCCATGGTGAGGATCATCGGGCGATCCACCATCCCGTGGATCATGAGGCGGTGCTTCGCGGGATCAATGTCGGGCACCCCGGCGTGATGCCGCTCGAAGTGGAGCGACGAGGGCGTGATGATCCCGCGGGAATCTTGGAGAGGCGTGAAGGTCCACGAGGACTCGTTCGTCTTGGTTGGGAACTGCTGGCGCACCGCCTTTTCGAAGCGCGCCCGCTCTCCATAGGGTCTGATTGGGGCTCCCAGCTCCTTGGTGGGATCGTCGGGCGCGGGTCTTTCAGGCGCCGCTCCCGACTGCGCCCCCGCAACCTCGGGTCGCGCGGCCCCGGCGACCACCACGGCCCCAAGGGTCGTCACGCGCTTCAAGAACCGCCGCCGGCTCGGCTCCGGAGAGGTCGACTCGGGGGGCGTTGCCGTAGCCATGGCGTGCTCCTCCTTGAAGGCGGGTCTTCCTGCTTGCATCGATCTGGATCGGAGCCGGCTATCGGACCCGGGGTCCTGGACGGTGTCTGCGATTTACACCAGTCCTGCGGCCCAAGTCAAGAGGAAGTGGGCTTTGCGAGCGGAAGCCATTCCCGATCACGGGAAGAAGCAAGGCGGAGATTGCCGAACGGCCCGCCCGCGCCTTATCCGGTGAGCCGTTTCCCGGCCGGCTATGACGCAGCACAGTGCCCCGCATCCCCGGGTTTTTGCCCTTGACAAGCGTGCCGTTGCGGACAAGATATCCCAAAATGTCTCTGCCCCTCTGGATTGGTTTCCTCTCTGTCACCGGGGCGGGCGCGCGAACGGCCACCCGCGGGAGCCGGGCTCTTCCGAGTTGACGACGGTAGCCGCGGCGGCGAAGCGGCGGCAGTCGTTGTGGACGGAGCTTCTGCGCGATCAGGTGCCGATCATCGGGGCCGTGCTGATCATGGGGGTGGCGGCCAGCTACCTGCAGCACGGCTTCCTGGTGGGAGGCGATCGCCCATTCCCGCTGGCCGGCGTCACCGTGCCGCTCTGGCACCTGCTATGGCTGGGATTCTGGACCGGCTACACCATGGCTCTGGTCGGCGAAGCGACCGGGATCTTCTCGCTGCCCTACGCCATGTCGATCCTGCGCTTCGACAATATCCATGTCAGCCCCACCAATCTGGTCATCACCGTCATCAATCCCTTGGGCGCGCTCTTGGGCTTCCGCCGCGCCGGGCAGTGGAACGTGGACTTCGCCCTCTGGCCATGCCTGGGCGCGCTCATCGGCTCCGAGGCGGGGCCGTTCATCCGCGTCAAGTATCTGAGCGACCCGGTGCCTTTCAAGGCCCTCGTCGGGCTCGCGCTGTTCTGGCTGGGCGCGCACCTCGTCTGGGAGATCACGCCGTGGTATCTCAGGAAGCGCGACGCCCAGCGCCTGTTCCTCGAGCGCTTCCGCGCCCGGGCGCGTGAAGCGGCCGAGGCGGGGCGGCTCCCCTCAGGGATCCCCGAGGGCGCCCGCATCCAGACGCTCGAGCGCTCCTGGCGTCACGTCCGCATCGGATTCCTGGATCAGCAGTGGAACTTGAGCGTGCCCATGCTCTTCGCGCTCGGGCTGGGAGTCGGGGTCGTCGCCTCGACCTTCGGCGTGGGCGGCGGGTTCCTGATGACACCGCTGCTGGTGACGCTGTTCAAGCTGCCCATCTACGTGATCGTCGCCGCCACGATCCCCTTCGTGATGGTCCAGTCTATCGTGGGCCTGTTCTCCTACCTGGTCGTGGTGCCCGCCCTCACCGGGCACTACGAGCCCCCCGAGTGGGCGTTCGGGTTCCTCGCCGCGGCGCCCGCCGTCTTCGGGGCGTGGCTCGCCGCGAAGACGCAGCGTTTCGTGCCCGAGGCGTATCTCAAGCTCGTGGCCGGGGTGATCACCGGCCTCGGCGGGCTGCTCTACTTGATCAACTATTTCGTGCGGCTACCGTTTCGGATATGAAGCGGGCACTCATCAAGCTCGTCCCCCTGCTGCCGTTCGTCGTGCTGGCGCTGGCCGCCCTCGTCGCCGCGTACCACGTTCGCTTCTACTGGTGACGGCCGCCGTGCGGGTCCGCAGTCTCCTCATCCTCGCGGTGCTGGCGGCGCTCCTCGGCGGCGCGTACTACGTGTTCGAGGTGCGCGGGCGCGAGGCGCGCCAGCAGGCCCTTCTGGCCCTACGCCGGGTGCTGAGCTTCGATCCCGCCCAGGTGCGCGAGATCACCATCGAGAAGCCGGCCGAGCGGGTCGTGGTCCGCGGCCTTGGCGACCGCTGGCGTATCGTGGCGCCGGTGGACGAGGCGGCCGACGAGACCGTGGTCGAGGGTCTCCTGTCCTTTGTCCGTCGGCTGGAGAAGGTCCGCCTGCTCGACGGCGTGTCGGACTTGAAGGCCGTGGGGCTCGACATTCCCGCGGCGAGGCTCGCCCTCGGGCTCAAGAGCGGCGAGACGCTGACGCTTCTCCTGGGCGGGCCCAACCCGGTCCACACGGGCGTCTACGCGGTCGTCGAAGGCGCCCCGCTCGTCTTCCTCGCCCCGACGCGGCTCGCGACGGAGCTGGGCAAGTCGCCCTACGTGGAGGAGCTGCGCGACAAGAGTATCCTGCCGCTCGACGTGGAGCATGTCCGGCGCGTGGAGATTGCGCGCCACGGTGCCCGCGTGGTCGTTCTCCGGGTGGGAGAGCGGCAGTGGCGGGTGGAGCGCCCCTTCCGTGCGCCGGCGGACGACGGCATGATCCGCGATCTCCTGTGGAAGATCGGCTCGAGCCGCGCTCACGACGTGATCAGGACGCCGGGTCCACCGAGCGCCTATGGCCTGGATCGTCCCCACGCCCGGCTGACGGTCGTGGATGACCGGGGAGTGACCCGCATCCTGGCCGTGTCCCAGGCGGCCAACGACCCGCGCATGCTCTACGCGCAGCTGGAGGGTGTCCCCGCCGTGCACGTCACCGACACGCAGCTCCTGGCCGACCTCGCCATCAAGCCCGATCTGCTCAGGAACCACCAGCTCCTGGTCTACGACCAGCGCGAGGTCGAGCGGATCACGATCCGCTATCCCCGGGACACGCTGGTCCTCGACCGCTCGGGAGACCGCTGGCGGCTGACGAGGCCGGTGGAGGGGGAGGTGGTGCGGAGCATGGTCGAGAACATCCTCGAGGTGCTTCCCAACCTCCGCTATGCGACCGTCGAGCGCGCCCTGCCGGGGGATCTGCGGCGCTACGGCCTGGATCCGCCCCGCCTCGCCGTGACCGTGGGGCTCCGCGGCGGGCGGGAGCTACCCACCCTCGCCGTGGGGCGCGAACAGGGCGGCGTCCATTTCGTGATGGTGGGGAACCGGCCTCCAGTGTATACGGTAGATGCCCGGTTGATCCGGGTGATCCCGGAGGACCCGACCGACGCGAAGCGCTACCCTCTGCCCGAACAGCTCAAGCGGGATTTGGAAAGGATCGAGCGGAACAGCGGCTAGAAGACGCACTATGCGGGCACATGGCGGGAGGCACCGGCTCGTCACCATCTCCGTGGGGATGCTCATCGCCCTGGGGCTCGCTGGTTTGGCCGGGGAAGCCGTCGCGGACACCAAGCTCACCCTCACCACGTGGCGGATCGAGCCCAGCATGGTCAAGGAGCATCAGCCGTGGACCGTGAAGCTCTGGGTGGGCAACTTCGGCAGCGAGGCCCCGAAGAAGGCCTTCACGGTCCAAGTGCTCGGGTGCGACAAGGACTATGCCAAATGCGACAAGGTCTACGCCACCCAGGAGATCCAGGCCAGCGCGGCCGAGCTGGCACCGGGCAAGCTGCCGGGGCGAGAGATCGTCATGCAGATCAAGGAGGGGCTCGGCAAAGGCGAGCATTTCATCCTCTTCGTCGTCGATTCCAGGAAGGAGGTCGGTGAGACGGTCCGCAAGCAGGTCCGGGTTCCTGTGGGCTCCTAGCGAGAAAGGAGGGCGGGCCGCACCGGCAGCACGACCCGAGCGTGGCGATCGAACTCTGAACGGAGGCCAACGATGCTCTACATGAAGCGGTTCGGTGCTCTGAGCATGGCGGTGGCGGCGGTCCTGATCCTGTGGACGGCCAGGCTCGCCTGGGCCGAGGCCGAGTACAAGCCCCTCCCGGCGCAGCAGGAGAAGGGCGACCCCGTCCACATCCGTGTCTACCACCAGCCGTACTACACCCAGTCCTGGAGCTCGTCGGTGATGAAGGTCAAGCAGTTCTGGAAGAAGTACCTCCCGCCGGGCTCCACGGTCACCTTCGAGATCGCGCTCCAGGGCGCTCTCGCCGTGAACGCCATCGTGGCGGACAAGGCCGAGTATGGCTACGGCGGCGACGCTCCGAGCGTCCTGGGGATGACCCAGGACCGGAACAAGGCTGACATCCGGGGCGTATGGGTCAACGGATACTCCAACTGCTGCCACTGCAACACGATGATCATCCGCGCGGACGCGCCGTACCAGAAGTCGCCCGAGGACTACGTCAAGTGGCTCCAGGGCAAGCGCGCGGGCGGGGCCAAGGCCTCCTGCAACGACCGCTGGTTCCGCCAGGTCTACCAGCGCTTCGGCGTCCAGCCGGCCTCGCACGTGCACCAGAGCTTCGAGGTCACGCGCACCCAGTTCCGGGCCGGGCTCATCGATGCGACCGGGATCTGGGAGCCACACGCCTCGGCCATCTGGCTCCAGGATCACACCGGGCGTCCGGCGGCCACCGGCGGCGCCTTCGGGATGGATGACCTGTCCTCGAGCTTCGGCAGCAACAAGTTCATCAGGGCCAATCCGCGGGCCCACATCGCCATGGCCAAGGCGGAGATCGAGTCGCAGATGTGGCTCATCGACCCGAAGCACGAGAAGGAGCTGATCGAGTTCATGGCCAGAGAGACGGAGGGATACTCGAAGCTGGTCCTGTGGCATTCCATGTATGGCAAGTACCCCGAGGAGATCGGCGGCCAGGCGATCCGCGACTTCCACCCGGTCATGTATACCGACGACGTCAGGCGGCTGCTCAAGGACGTGAGCGACTTCCTCTGGGCGATCAAGATCATCTCGCAACCACTCCCCGACGATGCGATCGCCCAGGAGCCGCTGCTCCAGGCGGCCAAGGAGCTCGGGGTGAAGCTGCCGCTGGAGGGCGGCTTCGTCGCGGCGCGGCCCATCGACAAGTCGCCCTACTACGATGCGAAGGCGCTGCAAGGCGTCCCGCCGGTGGTGAAGAAGTAGACGCGGTGTCCGCGCGGCGCGCGGGGGACGCTCCCCCGCGCGCCGCCTTCTCCAGCCGACGAGGTCCCCATGGCGAAGATCCTGATCAAGACGGTTCCGGCGCCGGCTGCCGAGACGCGCGAGCAACCCGCGGTCGGCTACACCCGCCGTCACATCCTGTGGCTCCGCGCGAAGAAGACGGTCACGGAGCGTCACTTCTGGCTCGGCCTGCTCGGCGTCGTGGTCTTCTTCGTCGGCTGGGACCTGGCCTACCGCTTCGAGCTGCCGCGGATGGAGAAGCTCGAGAGCCCGCTCTACGTGTTCCGCGAGTTCACCCTCCCGCCGCGCGGGGCCTCGACCTATAACCCGGCCCTGGAGTCCAAGTGGGGCTACGGGATCTGGGGCAAGGCCTGGTACACCGACATCGGGATGAGCGTCTGGCGGATCAGCCAGGCCTTCGTGTGGTCGCTCCTGGGCATTCCGCTCGGTCTGGTCATGGGCTGGAAGCGCTCCATCCGCGACTTCGTGTTCGCGCCCTTCGAGCTGATGCGCCCGATCCCGCCGATCTCCTGGGTGCCGCTGGCCATCGTCATGTTCCCCAGCCAGGAGGCGCCGATCATCTTCCTCTGCACCATCGCCTCGTTCTTCGCCGTCACGCTCAACACGCTCCTGGGGGTGGATTCGATCGATCCGGTCTACTTCCGCGCGGCCCGCTGCCTGGGATCCAGCGAGTGGCAGATCTTCCGCCACGTGATCCTCCCCGGCGCCATGCCCTTCATCTTCACCGGCATGCTGATCGGCCTCGGCGTGGCCTGGTTCTCGCTGGTCGGCGGCGAGATCATCGCCGGCACGTGGGGCCTCGGCTACCGCACCATGGACGCCTACATGAACGTTGCCACGCCGCAGCTCCTGATCGCCATGTTCACCATCGGCGTCATCGGCATGCTCATGGCCGTCGGTCTACGCGCGCTCCAGCGGCGGGTGCTGGCGTGGAAGACCAAGACCGGGGAAGCCATCTGATGGCCGTGGAGGCTGTCTGATGACCCGTCCACCGGCTATGCGCTGATGCAGCGCTTCGCTGGCCTCATGGCCAAGGCCGAGGCCTTCGTGCCGGGCCGGACGGGCGGCCTCTCCATCAAGAACGCCGGGAAGATCTACGATCCCGATGGGGCGCGCGTGGTCGCGGTGCAGGACTGCTCCTTCGAGGTGCCGCCCGGCGGGATCTGCGTCGTCGTCGGGCCCTCGGGGTGCGGCAAGACGACGCTCCTCAACACCATCGCGGGTTTCGACAACCTGACCGCCGGCGAGATCTACCTCGACGGCGCGCTCATCGCCGCGCCGGGCCTGGCGCTCAAGCCCGGTTCGGACCGGATCGTTGTGTTCCAGCACGGCGCGCTGTTTCCCTGGAAGACCGTGCTGGACAACGTCACCTACGGCCCGGTGATCCAGCGGACGATGTCGCGGAAGGCGGCCCAAGCGCAGGCGCGGGCCCTCATGGAGAAGGTCGGGCTGGCGGGGATCGAGTCGCAGTACCCGGGTGAGATCTCTTCGGGCATGCGGCGCCGGGTGGAGATCGTCCGGGCGCTGATCAACGATCCGAAGATCCTGCTGCTCGACGAGCCCTTCCGCGCGCTCGACGCGTTGACCAAGTCGGTCATGCACGAATACCTGCTGGAGTTGTACGACCTCTCCCACAAGAGCATCTTCTTCATCACCCACGACCTCGAAGAGGCGATCTTCCTGGCCGACCTCGTGGTCGTCATGACCACCAGGCCCGGCCGGGTGAAGAAGCTCATCGCGGTGGACTTGGCGCGCCCGCGGACGTACCGCATGCTCAGCTCGTCGCGGTTCCTTCAACTGAAGCAGGAGACCATCGAGGGTGTGCACGCGGAGGCGCTGAAGGCCTTCGAGGCGGGCGAGCGCGAGCTGGCCTAGGGAGACGGAGCGATGAGAGCGGCGGGGGCGGCCGGGTGGGCGTTCATTCTCTGGACCGTCCTGTGCGTCGGACTCGGGTTCTTCCGGTTCTTCGACACGACGTTCCCGCTGAATCCGCCGCCCGGAGTGCACGGCGAGCTGCACATCGCGCTGCAAGCCATGCGCGCCTACAGGTTCTGGGGGGCCGTCTGGCTCGTGCCGGCGGCCGCGCTGCTGTTCGTCCGGCGCGCCAAGCGCCTCGTCGACGAGGACGCGGCGAGCCGGAGGAAGAGGATCGAGCGGCGCGCGCCGCTCGCGCAGCGGGTGAGAAGGGCGGTGCTGAACGTGCACGCGCTCCGCGGCGTGCTGGGGGTGCTCGCCATCCTGATCATCTGGCAGATTGCCCAGCCGCTCGGGATCCCCATCATCAAGCGCATCCCCCCGCTGTCGGAGGTGGTGATGCGCTTCTTCGACGAGCGGGGCCTCTTCTGGCGCGACAAGTACTGGGCGGGCTGGGTCATCAGCCTCTTCCGCATCTTCTCCGGCTTCCTGCTGGCGCTGGTCATCGGCGTGCCGCAGGGGCTGGCCTGGGGGATCAGCCGAACCTGGAAGGCCGTGTCCTTTCCGATCTTCGAGATCTTCCGGCCCATTCCCCCGCTGGCCTTCCTCCCGGCGGCGATCTACCTGATGCCGACCGCCGAGCTGTCCATCATCTTCGTGATCTTCCTCGGGGCGTACTTCACCATCGTCATCAACACCATCAACGGCGTCTACAACGTGGAGCGGTCCATGCAGCGGGCGGCACTCTCCCTCGGCGCCAGGCGCGGCGACGTCTTCTGGAAGGTCGTCTTCCCCGGCACGTTGCCCTCCATCATCACCGGCGCCACCGTCGGCATGGGTATCACCTGGATGGTGCTGGTCGCGGCGGAGATGATCGCGGGGCGCTCCGGCATCGGCTTCCTGACCTGGGAGTCCTACACCGCCGGCGACATTCCGCAGGTGGTCGTCGGCATGGCGAGCATGGGCGTCGGCGGCGCCATCTGCAGCGCGATCATCTGGCGGCTGGGCAACAACCTGACGCCGTGGCGACGCCTGTTCTAGCCGCCGGGGGGAAGCCGGATGATGGCATCGGGCGCCATGGAAGGCCGGGTCGAATGCCGGAACGTGACGAAGATGTTCGGCGAGGAATGGGCACGCCAGGTCGTCGTCAAGGGCTGCTCCTTCGTTGTCGAGGCGGGCCAGCTCAACGTGCTGATCGGGCCCTCGGGCTGCGGCAAGACCACCCTCATCAACCTCATCGCCGGCTACGAGGAGCCGGGGTCCGGCGAGATCCTGATCGACGGGCAGCCGGTCCAGGGGCCGGGCCGCGATCGCCTGGTGGTCTTCCAGGAATCGGCGCTGTTCCCGTGGATGACCTCGTTCGAGAACGTGATGTTCGGCCCCGAGGTGCGTGGCATGAACCCCCGCGAGGCCCGGCGGGAGGCCCACCGGCTCCTGGAGAAGGTGGGGCTCAAGGGCTTCGAGGACAAATACCCCTCGCAGCTCTCCGGCGGCATGCAGCGCCGCTGCGAGCTGGCGCGCGCGCTCATCAACCAGCCCAAGATCATGCTGATGGACGAGCCGTTCCGCGGGCTCGACGCCATGACGCGCGAGCTGATGCAGGAGTACCTCCTGCGCCTCTTCGAGGAGACGCGCCACACCATCCTGTTCGTCACCTCCGAGCTGGAGGAGGCCATCTTCCTCGCCGACCGGCTGCTCGTCCTCTCCGCCAAACCGACCGCGGTGAAGGAGGTGCTCGACGTGGACCTGCCCCGGCCGCGCGACTTCCGCGTGCTCACCTCCCACCGCTACGCCCTGCTGAAGCAGCACGCGCTGGAGGCGCTCTACCAGGAGGCGGTCAAGGCCTTCGCCAAGGGCAGCAAGGCCGCCTACGACCTGGTGGAGGCCTTCGGGAAACGGGTGGGCGGCGGCGGGTAGCGTGTACGAGTTCCGCGCGCTCGTCATCGTCATGGCCGTGCTGGGCGCGCTCACCGCGGCGGCGGCCACCCTCGGCAAGCTCTCGGGGCGCCTCGGCGACCGGGCGGTGGACCGTCTCTACTACGCGAGCTACGGGTGCACCGGTCTCAGCGTCGCGCTCTTCATCTTGCACGGGCTCTTCGCCGAGCGGCCATGAGCCGGGTCGCGCACGCGCTCCTGTTCTCGGCGCGATGGATGGCGGCCTCGGCAGCGGCCGCCGAGGAACCGCGCGGTCGTCTCCCGACCCTGCTCGCCGGACGGGGATACTATTGACGCGAATTTGGCAACGAGACATACTGAGACATCCTGAGACACGTGGTGCCTCGTCCAGCGTGGTAACGCGCAGATATCAGGAGGTGGCCTATGGCGCGTGCAACGGTCGAATGGGAACGCCGACCGGCCTTACCCGCGACTCACTACGTCCATCCGGCCATCTACACGGACCCCGAGATCTTCACGGCAGAGCAGGAGAGGATCTTCGCCAAGGTCTGGTACCTCGCCTGTCACGAGAGCGAAGTCGCGGAGCCCAACGATTACCGGACCTACCAGCACCCGGCCGGGAAGAACCTGCTCGTGGTGCGCGGCGCGGACGGCAAGATCCGGACCTTCTACAATGTCTGCCCGCACCGCGGCAATACCCTGGTCTACGCGCCCGCGGGCAACGCCCGGCACATCGCGTGCATCTTCCATGCGTGGGCCTTCAGCACCAAGGGAGACTGCATCGAGATCACGCGGGAAAAGCAAGGCTACGGCAATCGCCTGTCGAAGGCTGACTACGGGCTGCACGAGGTCAGGACGGAGGTCGGCTTCGGCGGGTTCGTTTACGTGAACCTGGACGACAGCGCCGGGCCCCTGGCCGAGTTCATCGGCCAGGCGCTGGACGGCATGCTCAAGTGCATCGAGGCCGAGCCGCTGGAGATCTTCCACTACTACCGCGCGGTCGTGAACACCAACTTCAAGTTCTGGCACGACACGAACAGCGAGTTCTACCACGACTACATGCACTACCATAATCGCCAGACCAGCATGCTGCAGCCGAGCTACTGGGAGCGCGAGTACGTCCCGTTCCCCAACGGCCACGCCCAGGTCGGCGACCAGGTCGTCAAGTACGAGGCCTACGAGGGCTTCAAGGGGCGCGAACTCTCCTTCCCGGGGCTCGAGAAGAACGGCTGGAAGATGGTGGATCTCTTCCCCGGCTTCACCTACAACCTCCGCGGGTCGGCACTCCGCATCGATACCGTCCTGCCGCTCGGCCCGACGAAAACGGTGATCGAGTACCGCGGGCTCGGGCTCAAGGGCGACGGGCCGCCCGACCGCGCGCAGCGCATCCGGGACTACAACACGATCTGGGGCCCCTTCGGCCGCAACCTGCACGAAGACCTGATGGGCGTCATGGGTCAGGGCCGGTCTCTCGGCCGGGGTCAGACCTTCATCCTCCACGCGCGGGAGGAGGAGAACAAGATCCACGACGAGATCGGCATGCGGCACTACTACGCCGAATGGAGCCGCCGGATGGGCCGGCTGGCCAGCGACCCCTACGGGGAACTCGAGCCATGAGCATGTCCGCCGCGACCGAGCAGAGCCTGGCGATCGAGCAGCAGGTCCGGCAGCTCGTCTACAAGGGATGCCTGCTGCTGGACCAGAACGACTTCAAGGGGTGGCTCGACCTGTGCGCGCCCGAGTTCCAGTACACGGTCTCGACCTGGAGCCCGGAGATCCGGAGGGAGCAGGTCTGGCTCGACCACGACCTGGAGGGGCTGGCCAACCTGATCCGGCTGTTGCCGAAGCACAACAGCGACCAGACGCCGCTCACCCGGCACGCGACCGTGTACACGGTCGAGCACGACCATGCCCACCCCGAGGCCCGGGCCGTGACCTCCGTCGCCATCTTCTCGACCGCTCTCGACGGCGGTGAGACCACACTCTACGCCCTCGGCCGGTATCACGACCTCGTGGACTTGTCGGGGCCGGGCCCGCGGCTCAAGCGCCGCATCCTGCGCCTGGAGACGCGGAGCCTGGGGATCGGGAAGCACTGGCCGCTTTAGTCGGAGGGGGCCTCAAACAATCCGACTCCGTGTCGAGCGAGCGCCCCGTGAAGATCCTCCTCAGCGCCAGGAACCAGGCTTACGCCTTCGACTGCGAGCCAGGCGAGAAGATCCTCCACGCGGGGCTGCGCAGCGGGATCGCGCTGCCCTACGAGTGCGGGACGGGCACGTGCGGGACCTGCAAGGCGAAGCTGATTCGGGGCGATGTCGACAACGACTGGCCGGAGGCGCCCGGGCAGACCTACCTCCGGCGTGAGCGCGGTGAGTTCCTGATGTGCCAATGCGTACCCCGGGCCGACTGCGCCCTCGAGGTCGCCACCGTCGTGGTGCCCATGGGGACGGACGCTTGCGTGCCCGCCGGTGTGGACGCCTCCATCCGGCGGAGCGCCATGCTGACTCACGACGTGGCCTGGCTGGACCTGGAGCTGGCCCGCCCGCTCGACTTCGAGGCCGGGCAGTTCATGCTCATGAGCGCCCCCGGGATCGCCGGGGCGCGGGCCTACTCGATGGTCAACTTCGAGCGCAGGGCCCTACGCCTGGTGTTCGTCGTCAAGAAGAAGCCCGACGGCCGGATGAGCGAATGGCTCTTCGGCGGAGGGGTCGCGGGGGCGCGGGTGGGGCTGTTCGGCCCGCTGGGCGCGGCCACGTTCCATCCCGACATCGGCAAGAGCCTCCTCTGCATCGCCGGCGGCAGCGGTATCGCCGGCATGATGTCCATCCTCTCCCGCGCGACCCAGGACCGCTACTTCGAGCGCCACACGGGCGACGTGTTCTTCGGCGTCCGGACGCGACGGGACGTCTTTTTCCTCGACGAGCTGGCGGCCTTCCAAGCGCGGGCGCCCGAGGCCCTGCGGGTGACCGTTGCCTTCTCCGACGAGGACGTGGATCCGGCGCTCGGCGCGCGCTATCCGTGGCTCGGCTTCGGCAAGGGTTTCGTCCACGCGGTTGCGGCCGAGCGGATGAAGGCCCGGTTCGAGAACGTGCGCGCCTACGCGGCGGGCCCGCCTCCGATGGTTGACGCGACGCTTCGCATGCTGCTGCTCGATGGCAAGCTCAAGTCCGACAATATCCGGTACGACAAGTTCAGCTAATCGAGTACGACAAGTTCAGCTAACAAGGCGTCTCGTGGCGAGAACGCGTCTCTGCCGTGCCGACGAGTGTCCGAAGAACGGGATGAAGGCCTTCGAGGCTCCGGACGGGCTCAAGGTCCTGGTGGCCCACGCGGGCGATCGGTACTTCGCCTACCAGGCCATGTGTCCGCACATGGAGGTGCCGCTCGAAGAGGGTTTCTACGACGGGTCCGTCATCACCTGCCATCAGCACCTCTGGCAGTGGGACGTCCGGAGCGGGGCCCCGATCGGCCTCGCCGAGGCGCCGCTCGAGCGCTACGAGCTCCAGGAAGAGGATGGCGTGCTGTACGTGGTGCCGGCGAGCGCGCTCGCGCAGGCCCCGCTGTTTACCGGCATCGGCCCCGCGACGCTCGAGGCCATCGCCCGGCTGGCCCGGCGCGAGACGTTCGATGGGGGCACGGTGCTCTACGGGCCGGGCGACCCGGCCGAGGACCTGTGCGTGCTCGAGTCGGGACGCGTGCAGTTCACCATCGGGCATGACGACCGCACCAGCCCGGCCGGGTTCAGCCTGCAGAGCGGCGAGGTGTTCGGGTGGAACGCGCTCCTGGAGGACCAGCCGGTGCGCATCGCGACCGCGACCTGCCTGGAGCGCTCCACCGTCCTCATGATCGGCGGCCGGGACCTGGTCCGCCTGCTCGAGGAGGATCCGGGGGCCGGCTACCTCGTCATGCGCCGGCTGGCCTCGCTGATCACCCATCACTTGACGCCGGCGGGAGCGCGATGACCAGCGAAGGCTCTCACGGGACCGCTCCGAGCCGCACGCCCCCGGCGGCCCGCCCGGAGGGCGAGTCCACGCCCATCGAGCGGTGGAGCGCGGTGCCGCTGTACCAGCAGCTCTTCGGGATCCTCCGGGAGGAGATCGTGTCCGGCCGGCTCAAGGCCGACCAGCGGGTCGCGACCGAGTTCGAGCTGATGAAGCGGTTCGGGGTGAGTCGCACCACGGTACGCCAGACCATCGCGCGGCTCCGGAAGGAGGGGCTCATCTCGGTGCATCGCGGGAAGGGCACGTTCGTGGGGCGGGGCAAGATCGAGCCGGAGCTGTCGGCGCTCACCGGGTTCGTCGAGGACATGCAGGCGCTCGGGCTCGACGCCTCCGCAAAAGTGCTCGGCGTGCAGAACGTGAGGGCTGCGGACCGGGTGGCCGAGAGCCTCACCGTTCCGCGGGGCGAGCTGGTCACCAAGATCACGCGCATCCGCCTGGCCGAGGCCGTGCCGGTGTCGTTCGAGTACTCGTTCCTGCCGCTCCCGCTCGGGCGGAGGGTCGCCGAGGAGAACCTCGAAGTCTCGCCGATCTTCTCGCTCTTCGAGGAGAAGTACGGCATCGCGCTGGGCGAAGCGCTCTACCGGATCGAGGCCGCGCGCGCCTCGCGGGTGGTAGCCCTAGCCCTGGAGATCGAGCGCGGCGCGCCCGTCCTGGCCATCGAGCGGACGACCTACAGCACCGGGGGGCAGCCGGTGGATTTCGAGCAGATGTTCTATCGCGGTGATCGCATTCGCTACAGCATGCGGCTCAAGCGCCGGCGGCCGGGGGCTTGATCGCGCGGACCGGGATGGAGGCCCCGGGACGGGAACGCGCCGTCACATTCCCCGAGTTGGCTTGACGCGGCAATCCCGCTCTGTTAGCGTCGGCATGTTCACGGTGTCCGGGTGGCCCGCGGAGCGCGGGCGCCAGGGAAGGCGGTGCGAATCCGCCGCGACCCCGTCACTGTAATCGGGGACGAAACCCACGATCAGCCACTGGCTCGGATGGAGCCGAGCCGGGAAGGTGTGGGGAGTAGAGCGATCCGAGAGCCAGGAGACCTGCCCGGAGGCCCGCATTCCCAAGACCGGTCTTCGCGGGAGGACCCGGGTGACGGCCACGCATCGTTCCGAGTTCATCCTGGGAGGCGCGCGGAGCGGCAAGAGCCGCTATGCGCTCGCCCGGGCCCGGCGGTCGCCCGGGCCCACCGCCTTTCTGGCTACGGCCCAGGCGCTCGACGCCGGCATGAAGACACGCATCGCCCGGCATCAGGCCGAGCGGCCAGGCGGCTGGACCACGGTGGAGGAGCCGCTTGACATCGTCCCGGCCTGCCGCCGGCTGGCCGCGCGTCACGACCTGGTCATCATCGATTGCCTGACGCTCTGGGTCTCCAACCGGCTGGAGCGTGGCGACGGCGACGAGAGCATCCTCGCCGGAGCTGACGAGCTGTCCAAGTTCATGTCCGAGCGCGCCATCTCCCTGATCCTGGTATCCAATGAAGTGGGAGCGGGCGTCCATCCGCCGACCGAGGTCGGCCTCAGGTTCCGTGAGCTCCTGGGCCTGGTCAATCAGCGCGTGGCCGCCGCCGCCGACCGTGTCATCCTGATGGTCGCCGGCATTCCCCTTTCGATCAAGGACGCGTCGCCTGTACCGGGTTCCCATGACCGAGCTGTCGAAGCTCCTTGAACGAATCGCGGCCCCCGATGGCGCGGCAGGCCTCGAGGCCCAGCGCTGTCTCGACCAGCTCACCAAGCCGCCGGGAAGCCTGGGCCGGCTCGAGGAGCTGGCCCGCCGCCTCGCCGAGATCACGGGGACGTGTCCGCCCGTGATCTCGCATCCCGTCATCTTCACCCTGGCCGGCGATCACGGCGTCGTGGAGGAGGGTGTGAGCGCCTACCCCCAGGTCGTCACGGCCCAGATGGTCGAGAACTTCCTCCGAGGCGGCGCCGCGGTCAATGTGCTGGCGCGCCATGCGGGGGCTCGTGTCGTCGTCGCCGACCTGGGCGTCGCCGCTCCGCTGGTCGAGCATGTCTCGCTCAAGGCGATGAAGATCGCCCCCGGCACTCGGAACATGAGCCGCGGTCCCGCCATGACACGGGCCGAGGCACGGGCGGCAATCGAGGCGGGCATCGAGCTGGTGGAGTCCGAGCAGCGGCGTGGGCTCGACCTCATCGGCACGGGCGAGATGGGCATCGGGAACACGACCGCAGCGAGCGCGATGCTTGCGGTCTTCACTGGGGCGCCCATCGAGGACGTCACGGGGCGGGGGACAGGATTGGATGAGGCCGGCCGGCGCCGGAAGGTCCAGGCCATCGAGCGCGCGCTCCTGGTGAACGGCCCCGATCCAGGCGACGCTCTCGACGTGCTCGCCAAGGTCGGCGGCTTCGAGATCGCCGGCCTCGCCGGCGTCGTGCTGGCCGGCGCCGCGCGCCGCATTCCCGTTCTGCTGGACGGCTTCATCACCGGCGCCGCCGCGCTGGCGGCCGTGAGGCTCAAGCCGGAGGCGCGCTACGTTCTCCTCGCGTCACATCGCTCGGCCGAGCCCGGCCACCGGCACGCGCTCGACGCCCTCGGCCTCGATCCGTATCTCGATCTCGGGATGCGCCTCGGCGAGGGGACCGGCGCCGCGTTGTGCATCGACCTGGCGCGGGCGGCGGTGACGATCCTGACCGAGATGGCGACCTTCAAGTCCGCAGGCGTCTCGACCGCGGGGCCCGAGGCCGCGTGGCCATGAGGTCATCGCAGGGGGTTCCCGTTCTCGTCATCGCCGGGGTATGGAGCGGGGTGGGGAAGACCACGGTCACGCTCGGGATCTTGGAGGCCCTTCGCCGTCGCGGACTCAGGGTACAGGGCTTCAAGGTGGGACCCGACTTCATCGACCCGGCCTTCCACGCCCTCGCCACGGGCCGCCCGGCGTATAACCTCGACGGCTGGATGTGCGGGCGTGAGCATGTCGTGGCGGCGGTGGCGCGCCGCGCCGCCGACGCCGACCTGGCGGTCGTCGAGGGCGTCATGGGTTGCTTCGACGGCTTGGAGGGCGCGAGCGAGACGGGCTCCACCGCGGAGATCGCCAAGTGGCTGGGAGCGCCGGTCGTGCTGGTGCTGGACGCGGGCGCCATGGCCCGGAGCGTCGCCGCGGTGCTGCTGGGCTTCGAGCGCTTCGACCCCGATGTGGACCTGGCCGGCGTCATCTTCAATCGCGCGGGCGGCCTGGTCCACCGCCAGTGGCTCCACGACGCCGTCGCGCTATCCTGCGAGACGCGCGTGCTGGGCGCCCTGCCCCACGAGGGCGCAGTCGTCCTCCCCGAGCGTCACCTGGGCCTCGTCACCGCCGCCGAGGGCGGCTACTCCGCCCCACTGCGCCGCCGCCTCGCAGACCTGATCGAGCAGCATGTCGATGTCGACGCGCTGCTCGGTGCGGCGCGAAGCCGGGTCGAGCGGCGGCCCGCGGATGATCGGGCGGCGGCTCGAGGCGCGGCCGCCGTGACCATCGCCGTCGCGCACGATGAGGCCTTCCAGTTCTACTATCGCGACAACCTCGAGATGCTCGAGGAGGCCGGCGCCCGGATCGTCGGCTGGAGCCCGCTTCGGGATGGCGCGCTGCCCGAGGCCGACGGGCTCTACCTCGGCGGCGGCTACCCTGAGCTACACGCGCGAGCCCTCTCAGCCAATGTCGAGATGCGACGGCAGGTGAGGGCCTTCGCCGAGTCGGGGCGGCCGCTGTACGCCGAGTGCGGCGGCCTCATGTATCTCGCGGGGGCGCTGACGGACCCCGACGGCGCCGCCTGGCCCATGGTGGGGCTGCTGCCGGCGGCAGTCCGCATGGAGCCGGGCCGGCTCACCATCGGCTACCGCGAGGTGGAGATCACGGCGCCGAGCCCGCTGGGGCCCGCGGGCACCCGCGCGCGCGGCCACGAATTCCACCGCTCCGCGCTGGGGCCGGTTCCAGGCTCGGTCGCGCGCGTCTATTCAATTTCCGACGGGTCGGGCGGCACTGCGTGGCCGGAGGGCTTCGCCGCCGGCCTGGCGCTGATGAGCTACGTCCACCTGCACTTCGGATCCAACCCGGTGCTCGCCCGGAGCTTCGTCTCGGCCTGCGCGACGCGATGCTGAGCCCTACCCTCGCGCTGCTGCTCCCCATCCTGCTACTGCCCGCCGCCGCGGGAGCGCTCAGCGTGACCGACCAGACCGGCCGCCGGGTGACGCTCGAAGCGCCACCCCGGCGCATCGTCTCCCTCGTGCCGAGCGTGACCGAAGTCGTCTTCGCGATCGGCGCCGAGGACGTGCTGGCGGGTGTCACCGACTTTTGCGACTACCCGCCCGCGGCCCGCAAGAAGCCGAGCATCGGCGGGATGTTGGCCCCGAGCCTCGAGACCGTGGTTGCGCTCAGGCCCGACCTGGTCGTGGCCACGACGGCCGGAAACCGCGAGGAAACCTTTGCCCAGCTCGAGCGGCTCCAGATCCCCGTCTATCTCGTGAACCCGACGCGGGTGGCCGACGTGCTCGATCTGATCTCGCGTCTCGGCGCCCTCACGGGTCACGAGAGAGCCGCGGCGCGGCTGGCAGCCTCGCTGGACACTCGCATCAAGGCGGTGGTCGCGCGCGTGGCCGCACTACCGCGCCCGCGGGTGCTCTACGTCCTCTGGCCCGAGCCGCTCATCGTTCCCGGCCGCGGCTCCCTGGTCTCCGAGCTTCTGGCGCTGGCCGGCGGCGATTCGGTGACGGCGGATGCCGGCGAGTCTTACCCCCGCTATAGCCTCGAAGCCGCCCTGGCCGGGGCGCCCGAGGTGATCATCCTGGCGAGCCACGGGTCGGCGCAGGGCCCGACGGCGCGCGAGAAATGGGAGCGCTTCACCAGCCTGCCCGCCATCCGGGCGGGACGGCTGTACACTGCCGACGGCAACCTCCTCCACCGATACGGGCCGCGCCTCGTGGACGGGCTGGAGCTGCTCGCCCGCTTCATCCACCCCGGCGCATTCACAGGCCGCAGTGCGAGCCGCAGGACGTCGCGGGGCTGGGGCCCCGCCGTCCGAGGCGAGCAATCCGGAAGTCCGAGCCGCAGGACGTCGCGGGGCTGGGGCCCCGCCGTCCGAGGCGAGCAATCCGGAAGTCCGAGCCGCAGGACGTCGCGGGGCTGGGGCCCCGCGGGCCGACGCGAGTTTGTCGAAGCCAGCGCCGGCGTGCCCGGGAAGGGTCACCCATGAGCCCGAGGTCCCGTCTGACATTGCTGCTGGCGTTCCTCGCGCTCGGCGCGGCCGCCGCGGGCCTGGGCGCGCTCTTCATCGGGAGCGCGGCGGTCTCCCCGCGCGCGGTGGTCGGCGTCCTGACCGGACACGGCGGGGCGCCGGGCGTGGCCGAGGTCGTCGTCCTCGGCTTGAGGTTGCCGCGCATCCTCGCCGCGCTGCTGGCGGGAGGCGCGCTGGCCGTGGCCGGTGTCGGATTCCAGGCGCTCACCCGCAACCCGCTGGCGGAGCCCTCGGTGCTCGGGGTCTCGAGCGGCGCCGCCTTCGGCGTCATCACCGCGCAGGTGTTCGGGCTCCGCGCGGGCGTGCTGGAGGCCCTGGGGCTCACGGCCTTCGCCTTCTGCGGCGCCCTCGTGGCGGGGGTCGCCGTCTACGCCATCGCGTCGCGCGCGGGGGGTCTGCCCGTCCACACCCTCGTCCTCGCCGGGGTGATCGTGGGCATGTTCTTTTCCTCGGCGATCACGGTGCTGATCTCCGTCGTCGACTTCGACCGGCTGGGCGGTGTGATCCACTGGCTCCTGGGTAACCTCGCCCCCATTCCGCCGCCGGCGCTCGCCGCCTTCGCCGCGGTGACCGGGCTCGGCTTCTGGCTGGTGCTCGGCCAATCCCGCCGGCTCAACATCCTCGCGCTGGGCGAGGAAGGAGCCCTTCAGCTCGGCGTCGAAGCCCTACACGTGAAGCGGCGCATCTTCGCCGGCGCCGCCCTGCTCACCGCGGCCGTCGTCGCCTTCGCCGGGCCGATCGGCTTCGTGGGGCTGATCGTGCCCCACGCCCTCCGCATGACGCTCGGTCCGGACAACCGCGTGCTGGTGCCGGCCGCGGTCCTGGCGGGCGGGATGTTTCTCCTCGCCGCCGACACGCTGGCGCGCAACCTCGTCGCGCCGGCCGAGCTGTCCGTCGGCGTCATCACCTCCTTCTGCGGGGCGCCGTTCTTCATCTACCTCTTGCGCTCGCGGGCGGCGCGGATCGGGCCATGACGGCGCTGCTGGAGTTCCGCGAGGTCGCCTTCACCTACGCGGCCCGCGACCGGCGGCCGGGCTTCGCGATCCGGGACCTCTCCTTCTCGGTCGGCGCCGGGGAGATCTTCGGCGTCATTGGACCCA
>WNFU01000445.1_pt1 | contig 56329 bp, 39 predicted proteins | sample 5400121 | NCBI WGS metagenome assembly WNFU01 (sample SAMN13153360, study PRJNA577476) | soil metagenome | isolation source: 100 cm soil or saprolite under grassland replicate 1 | place: USA:California | collected 2016-06-15 | reverse complement strand
GCCCAGGATCACCTCGCCGTCATGTCCGCGGCGTTGTCGCGACTCGTCGAGACTGCCGATGATGAGGAGGCGCTTGCCGACGTGCGGCGCAGCGCCCACACGCTCAAGGGCGCCGCGGCGATGGTCGGGCTGCGAGCGATCAGCGCGCTCGCCCACCGGATGGAAGACCTGCTGGGCGCCATCGCCGAGGGCCGGATCCCGGCGACGCCTGACGTTCCCTTGCTCCTGCTGGCCGCGACCGACCGCCTGCATGCGGTGGTCCTTGGGGAAGATGCTCCGGCCACCGCGCTGCCGGCCGACCTCGCCGCCCGATTCGACGCCATGCTCGGCCGAGCGCAGATCCCGGCGACCCCGGTCTCTCCCCGATCGGCACCGGCACGGCGAAGGCCCGCGCACCCGGCGCCCCACACGGAGAAGCGGCGAGCGGCTGGCGCTGACCGGCGATCCGGCGGCGAGAGGCGGGCTGGCGCCCAGTCCGTGCGCGTGCCGGTGAGCCGCCTGGACGAGATCATCGGGTTGCAGGGCGAGGTCATCATCAGCCGGTCGGCATTCGAGCAGCAGGTCGCCGAGCTCGGCCGCCAGGTCGCCCAGCTGGATGCCAGCCTCGACCGCCTGTCGCGAACGTGGATGCGATTCGAGGCCGAGTCGCTCGCCGGCGGGGGACCCCTGGCCGCCCGAGCGAGCGCGCAGACGCAGCCGGCCGCGGCCGACGCGACCCTCCCGCACGGCTTCGACGAGCTCGAATTCGATCGCTACACGGAGTGGCACGTCCTGTCGCGACAGCTTACGGAGGCTGCCGCCGACCTCGTCGAAGGTCAGCGACAGCTCCGCGAGACCCTCGGCGCCACCGAACGTGAGTCGACCCGCCTTCGGCGCTCGACCCAGGATCTCCAGGATCGGCTGATGCGCCTGCGAATGGTGCCGCTCTCGACGCTGTCGACCCGGCTGGACCGGATCGTACGAGTCACCGCGGAGCAGGCAGGCAAGAGCGCGATCTTCGTGCTGGAGGGCGGCGACGTGGCGATCGACAAGCCGCTCCTCGACCGTCTTGCCGACCCACTCCTCCACCTGCTGCGCAACGCCATCGACCATGGCGTGGAGCCCCCGGCGGCAAGGGCCGCGGCCGGCAAGCTGCCGCGCGCCGTCGTGCGCATCGCCGCTCGCTACGAGGGCAGCCAGGCGCTCGTCGAGGTGATCGATGATGGGGCCGGCCTGGACCACGAGGCCATCCGGGCCCGGGCCCGCCGCTCCGGCCGCCTGTCGCGGAGCCGCTCCGCCGCGGCCACCAGTGACGAGCTGGAGGCCCTCATCTTCGAGTCCGGGTTCAGCACGCGGGCCGAGGTGACCGAGGTCTCCGGTCGTGGCGTCGGCCTGGATGCCGTGCGGGCCGCCGTTCGCGAGCTCAACGGGACCATCGAGGTACGCACGGAAGCCGGGTCGGGGACCACCTTCGCGATCAGGCTGCCTCTCACCCTGGCGCTGTCACGCGTCGTCATGGTCCGGTCGGGCGACGAAACATTCGCGGTCCCCGTCACCGCGATCGACCAGGTCATCCGGGTCGGCGCGGACGATCTGGAGGGCAGCGGGCGGACCCTGGCGCTCCGATCGGATGACGGTGAGGCGCGGCGTGACGCGGTCTGGCTCGCCGACGCCGTCGGGGGTCACGCACCCGCCGCGCCGACGGCACTGGGCGGCGCCCTCCTGCTCAAGGGCGGTCGGGGCGTCGCGCTGCTCGTCGACGAGCTGCTCGACACGCGCGAAGTGGTCGTGCGGCTGCTGGGCCGCGGCCTGTCGGGCGTGCCCGGCCTGGCCGGGGCCACGGTCCTCGCCAACGGACGGGTCGTCCTCATCCTCGACGCGGAGACCCTGCTGGAGGCCGCCCATGCGGGCAGCACACGGCGCCTGGAACGCCCCGCCCCGGCACCTCGCGCCGGCGATCAGCTGCGTGTCCTGATCGTGGACGATTCGGTCAGCGTCCGCCACGTGCTCGCCTCCCTGGCTGCCCGCGCGGGCTGGGCGACCGTCCAGGCCCGCGACGGGATGGAGGCACTGGACCTGTTGACGGCCGATGCACCGCGCCCCCACGTGATCCTGTCCGACATCGAGATGCCGCGGATGGACGGCTTTGAGCTGACAAGCGCCGTTCGGGCCGATCCGCTCCTGGCCGAGACGCCGATCGTGCTCATCACCTCGCGATCGGGCGAAAAGCACCGAGCCCGCGCGATCGATCTGGGTGTGGACGACTACCTCGTGAAGCCGTTCCAGGAATCCGACCTCGTCGACCTCGTCGGACGGCTGGCCGGGCGAGTCGCGCCGGCCAGCCGGTCCACCGGCCACGAGACGCACCGGCCGGCGCTGCCACTGCCGACCTGAGCAGGCCGGCAAGACCGACGGACCGCCCACATTTCATCACCGACCCTGACCGTCAGACGACCAACTCAACGCCACCAACTCATCACCGCCAACCAGCAACCACCACGAGACATCGATTACCACAGCTGAGGGACCAACGGATGTTCAAGCTTCGTCGCCCGAGAATCGCCAAGCCGAATGGCTCGCCCCCGGGCTCGCCATCGATGCCGCGTACGGCAGGGGGTCGCGCGCCTGCGATGCGCGTGCCGCGAATCGTGTCGGTTCTGATCGGCTCCCTGTGGGCCACCGTGGTCCTGGTCCTCGTGGCGACGCTGGCCATCGCCGCCGTCGCCGGATCGACCGCCGTGGTGCAGGTCGACCAGGGCACGAGGGCGGAGGCGAACAAGCGCCTGGACAATCACGCCACGACCCTGGCCCGCGCCATCGATGCGCGCATCGCCAAGACCCAGGACGATCTGCGTCTGGCAACCGAAGATCAGACTCTGGGCGCCTTCCTCCTGCAGCCGGCAGTCGGCCTGGCGGTCAACCCGGCGGCCAATCCCAACCTGGTCGCACAGCGCAAGCAGGTCGAGGACCTCATTACCTATCTGGCCCAGCGCGACGGACTCGACGGGGCGTGCGTCGTCACGGCAGCTGGCGTCGAGGTCGCCTGCGAGGCCTATGGCCGGCTGCTCAAGCCAGAGGAGCTGTCCAGCAACGCCCGCGACGCCGACTTCCGCGCAACGGTCGCCCTCGGCCGCCACCAGGTCCGTGTCACAGACCCCTTCGTGTCGAAGTCATCCAAGCGCTGGGTCATCGGCCTCGATTCGCCCATCGTCGTGGGCAGCAACCGAGTGGCCGGCATCATCCGTTTCGAGATCCCGATCGCCTGGTTCGAGGACGAGCTCAACTCGCGGCCGTTTGGCGGCAGCGGCTACGCATTCGTCCTTTCGGGCGACGGACACCTTCTCCAGCACCCGTCGATCGATGCCTACCGACAGGCCGCCGGTATCCCGGCCGGCGTGGCATCGGGCCTGCCGATGGCCGATGCCAAGGGGTCGCCGTCGTGGAAGCAGATGATCGCCAATGTGGTCAACGGCAACGTCGCCCCCACGACCTATCAGGACGGCGGCCGAACCTGGCGGGCATCCTTTCAGGAGATGGGCGGCGATCGGCTCGTTGTCTCGGTCAGCCCGGCCGATGAGCTGTACGCGGCCGTCGAGCAGTCGCACCAGACGCTTCTCGTCACCGTCGGCCCGCTGGCCGTCCTGCTCCTGGTGGTCATCCTCCTGTTCGCGGCGAGGCTTTCCCGCTCGAACAACCGCCTCGCCTCCGCGAGCCGGGCGAGCGCGGCCCAGGCCGACCTGTCGCGGGCAGAGAACGACCGCATGCAGGCGTCGATCGTGAAGCTGCTCGAAGAGGTGAGCGGCGCCGCGGATGGCGACCTGACGGTCCAGGCCGAGGTCACGACGGACGTCACGGGCGCCATCGCGGACGCGTTCAACTACACGATCAGCCAGCTTCGGGACCTGGTCCACAACGTCCAGGAGACGACCGGCCAGGTGACCGCGTCCGCGAAGGAGCTGCAGGCCGCATCCGGCCGCCTGGCCGAGATGGGCGCCACCCAGGCCGAGCAGATCGGCACCACCCTGAGCACCGTCGGCCAGCTTGCCGCCTCCGTCGAGCAGGTTTCCGACAACGCCACCTCGTCGGCGTCGGTGGCCCAGCGTTCGCTGGCCGCGGCCGTGGAGGGCGCCCGTGCGGTGGCCGCCACGATCGAGGGCATGGGCCGGATCCGCGATCGGGTCCAGGAAACCGGCCAGCGGACGAAGCGGCTGGGCGAGCGGTCCCAGGAGATCGGCGAGGCCGTCACGCTCATCGACGAGATCGCCGACCGAACCTCCATCCTGGCCCTCAACGCGTCGATCCAGGCCGCCTCGGCCGGCGACGCCGGCCGAGGCTTCACCGTGGTCGCCGAGGAAATCCAGCGGCTGGCCGAGCGATCGGCCGACGCGACGCGACGCATCGCGCTGCTCGTCAAGACGGTGCAGAGCGAGACGCACGAGGCGGTCGTCAGCCTGGACGACGTGACCCGCGAGGTGGTCGAGGGCTCCGGCCTGGCCGACCAGGCGGGCCGGAAGCTCCACGAGATCGAGTCGATCTCGGGCGAGCTGGCCGGGCTCGTCGAGTCCATCTCGGAGGCGGCCGCGCAGCAGTCTCTCCAGGCCGCCAACCTTGCCGAGTCGATCGGCGAGATCTCTGTGGTGACCAACCAGAACGCCCAGGGAGCGTCCGATTCGGCCGACGAGATGGGCATTCTGGTCACTCGGGCCGAGCGCCTCGGCGATTCCGTGAGCGTCTTCCGGTTGACCGCCTGAGGAACCGCGCGATGCATGGCATCTTTCTGACCGAGTTCAAGAAGTACATCAAGGCGACCCGCGGCACCGAGGCCTGGGACGTCATTCGTGCACGAGCCGGCCTCGAGAGCCGGGCGTACGTGCCCATCCAGCAATATCCCGACAAGGAGGCGGCCGCCCTGGTCGCGGCCGCATCGGCCATCAACGGCGCGGCGGCGACCCAGATCCTCGAGAACTACGGGCGGTTCATCGTGGCCGACCTGCTGTCTCTGTACCGCGGCCTGCTCCGGCCGGATTGGCGAAGCCTCGAGGTCATCGAGCACGCCCAGGAGATGATCGACCGGGTGAAGCGTCTCAACGGGCTCGCCGTCGGTCCGCCGGAACTATCTGTCGAGCGCGCCAGTCCCGATCGGATCCTCGTTCGATATGAATCGCCGCGCAAGCTGTGCAACGTTGGCAAGGGCATGCTCCGCGGCATCGGCGATTACTTCGGCGACGAGCTGGAAGTGACCGAGGACGCCTGCATGCAGGAAGGGCACGCATACTGCCGCGTCGGGGTGTCCGTGGCGGTAGCGGCGGCAGCAGCGTGACACAGGCCCGGCCCGCCGTGACAGAGCACATGTCGACCGCGGCAGTCGACGAAAATCGCACGACGTCGCGGCGTATGCTCGCGCTCGTCATTCGTCGGTGAGGGAGGCGATGATCATGCGGCGACTGCGCCGGCTGGTTCGAATCGTGGTGAGGCTGCTGATCGCGGTCGCCGTGTCCGCGGCGCTGGCCGCGGCGGCCGGCGCGGCCGTCATCTACCTCGCCGGACCCGATGGGTCCCTGAGCTGCGTTCCGCCCATCCCGCCCGCGGGCGCTCAACCCGAGCCGATTCCCCGCTGGGTGATCTTCGCCGGCAGCCCGGCCGTGATCGCCGCGCTTGCGGGCGCCTACTTCGCGCTTGGGGCGGAGAGGGTCCTGTGGCGCCTGGTGGGCCTGGTCTACTCTGCCGGGCTGGCGGCCGCCACGTTCTACGTCGTGTACACGTACCTGCCGGCTGCCTGCCGGCCCTAGACTCCGGCGGTCCGCCGCCTGTCTCGCGCTAGCGAACGACGATATTGACCAGCCGTCCGCCGGCGTGAATGACGCGCTCGGGGGTCCGGCCGTCGAGCATGCCCTGGATCTTGTCCCGGGCCAGCGCGATCTGCTCCAGCTCGAGCTCGCTGATTCCGCTTGGCACGACCACCCGGTCGCGGACCTTGCCGTTGACCTGGATCGGGATCTCGCGCGTCTCCTCCACCACAACCGACTCGTCGACCATCGGCCAGCGCTGGGTGTGGATGGACGACCAGTCGCGACCGGCGGCCGCTGCCCGTCGCGCCCACAGCTCCTCGGCGATGTGTGGCGCGGCCGGTGCCAGCATGAGCAGCAGGAGCTCGACCGCCTCATCCCAGGCGGGGCCGCCGGCCACGGCGCTGCCGCGATAGCGGGCCAGGGTGTTCGACAGCTCCATCAGGTGAGCGACCATCGTGTTGAACTTGAAGTCCTCGTAGTCGGCGGTGACCGCTCGCAGCGCCCGATGGGCGGCCATCCGGATGGCCCGGTCGGCCGCCCTCCGATCCTCGCCCGCCGGCAGCTGTCCCGCTCCGCGATCGCCCGACTCGCTGCCTGCCGGATCCAGGACCAGCGCCCACACCCGGTTCAGGAATCGATGCACGCCGCCGATGCCCGTCGGGCTCCACGGCCCGCCCTGGTCCCAGGGGCCCATGAACATCAGGAACAGCCGGACGGCGTCGGCGCCGTAGCGCCGGACCAGCTCGTCGGGATCCTGGACGTTGCCGCGCGACTTGCTCATGCGCTCGCCGTCGGCGCCCAGGATCTGGCCCTGGTTGAACACGCGCTTCCACGGCTCGTTCTGGTCGATGAGCCCAAGGTCCCGCATCATCTTGGTGAACTCGCGGCCGTAGAGGTGGTGGAGGACCGCGTGCTCGGCGCCGCCGGTGTACAGCTCGACGGGAGTCCAGTCATCGACCATGTCGCGCTGGATCGGCCCGTCGGTCTTGTCGGGCGACAGGTAGCGATACCAGTACCACGACGAATCGACGAACGTGTCCATCGTGTCGGTCTCGCGCTGCGCGGCGCCGCCGCACGACGGGCACGTCACGTTAAGGAACTTCTCGTCGCGGGTCAGCGGGTTCACGCCAACACCCGCGTAGTCGACCGTATCGGGGAGCAGCACCGGCAGGTCCTCGTCGGGGACTGGGACGATCCCGCACTCGTCGCAATGGATCACCGGGATCGGGGTGCCCCAGTAGCGCTGGCGGCTGATGAGCCAGTCGCGCAGCCGGTACGTGACCGCAGGCTTGCCCTTGCCCCGCTCCTCGAGCCAGGCGACGATCCGGCGCCCGCCTTCGTCGGCCGGCAGGCCGCTGAACTCACCGCTGTTGACGAGCACCTCGTCATCGGCATGGGCGATGTAGGCCTCCGTGACGTCGTCGGCCTCGGTGCCCGGTCGGGCGACGACCCGCCGGATCGGCAGCCCGAACTTCTTCGCGAATGCGAAGTCGCGCTCGTCGTGCGCCGGCACGGCCATGATCGCGCCGGTGCCGTAGGTCGCCAGCACGTAGTCGGCGACGAAGATCGGCACGAGCTCGCCGTTCACCGGGTTGACCGCGTTCGCGCCGATCGGGACGCCCGTTTTCTCCCGATCGGCCGACAGGCGCTCGATCTCGGTTTGTTCCGCGGCCCGAGCGACGTACGCCTCGACCTCCTCCTTCCGGTCCGGCGCGGTCAGCTCGGCGACCAGCGGGTGCTCGGGTGCGAGGACGACGAAGGTGGCGCCGAACAGCGTGTCCGGCCGGGTGGTGAACACGCGGATCTCCGCGCCGCCTCGGTGATGCTCGGCCGGCGCCGACTCGAACACGACCTCGCCGCCCTCCGACCGCCCGATCCAGTTCGTCTGCATGATCCGGACCGGGTCGGGGAACTTGATCTCAGAGAAGTCGAGCAGCTCGTCGGCGTACTTCGTGACCCGCAGGTACCACTGGTCCAGGTCGCGCTTCTCGACCTTCGCGCCGCACCGCCAGCAGTGCCGGTCGGCGCCCTCAACCTGCTCGCGGGCCAGCGTGCCGTCGTTGGGGCACCAGTCGACCGCTGACTTCGCGCGGTACGCCAGCCCGGCCTCCAGGAAGCGCAGAAAGAACCACTGGTTCCAGCGGTAGTACGACGGGTCGGAGCTCACAACCTCGGCGTCCCAGTCGAGAGTGGCGCCCATGCTCCGAAACTGGCGGCGCATATCCTCGATGTTGCGCATCGTCCATTCGCGCGGGTTGAATCCGCCCTTGATCGCGGCGTTCTCGGCCGGCAGCCCGAAGGCGTCGAAGCCGATCGGCAGGAAGACGTTGTCGCCGTGCATCCGACGGAAGCGGCCGATTGCGTCGGTCGGGGTGACGATGTACCAGTGGCCGGTGTGCAGGTCGCCCGAAGGGTACGGGTACATCGTCAGCAGGTAGAACTTGCGGCGGCTCGTGTCGTGCAGGTCCGTCGTATGCATGCCCAGCTCGGCCCAGCGCGCCTGCCAGCGCGGCTCGATCTTGGTCGGCTCGTAGCGCTCCACGCGCGCCCGCGCACCGGCCTTCGCGGGCGTCCTCGCGTTCGCCTGGGCGTTGACCTTCGTTCTGCTGCGAGTCTTCTGCGTCGTCATTGCGGAATCGTGCCCTGTTGACGGTGAACCCCCCGCCGGACCCGGTGGGGGGTTGGTGGAGCTACGGGGACTCGAACCCCGGACCTTCTGAATGCCATTCAGACGCTCTTCCAGCTGAGCTATAGCCCCACGGTTTTGTGCTTGATCAGAGCTTCTAACTGCGTTTCGGTCTTGACCACTATGCTCTCACAGACTATAACTGTGCCCGAAATCCAGTCCACCGCTCTGCGAGTTATCACCTGTGGCCAAAACCCTGACCAGCGCCCCGCATGATAGCGCACGCCCCCTCGAGCGCGACATCGCCTCGTTCGCTCGCCACCTCCGCGCCGCCAACCTCAGTCCGAAGACGGTCCGGACCTACCTCGAGGCGACCGGCCAGTTCGCCCGGTTCCTCGCCGCGACCGGGCGCCCGGGTACGCTCGACGGCCTGCGGCGCGAGGACCTCGAGGCGTTCATCGAGGATCTCCTCGGCCGCCACTCGCCGGCGACGGCCCACAACCGCTATGCGGGACTCCAGGCGTTCTTCAGGTGGGCAGCCGAAGAAGAGCTCGTCGAGGCCTCCCCGATGGCTCGGATGCGGCCGCCGAAGGTGCCCGAGCAGCCGCCGGCCGTCCTGCGCGAGCCCGAGCTTCGGGCGCTCCTGCGGGTCGTCGACGCGGATCGGAACTTCGCCGGCCGGCGCGATGCCGCGATCCTCCGACTGTTTATCGACACCGGTGCACGCCGGGGAGAGGTGGCGAACCTACGGTGGACGCCGAGCGAGCCCGACACGAACGACGTCGACCTCGACGCGGGACTCGTCCGGGTGCTGGGCAAGGGCCGCCGCGAGCGGCTGCTATCGGTCGGGACGAAGACCGTCAAGTCGCTCGACCGCTATCTTCGCCTTCGCGACGGCCACGTCGCCGCCGGCCAGCCATGGCTCTGGCTCGGGCTGAAGGGCCGGCTGACCGACTCGGGGATCGCGCAGATGGTCACCGACCGCGGCCGGGCGGCCGGGCTCGGCAACCGCGTCCATCCCCACCAGTTGCGTCACAGCTACGCCCACATGGCCCTCAGCTCCGGCATGCAGGAGACCGACCTCATGCGGATTGCGGGTTGGCGAAGCCGTGCCATGCTCCAGCGCTACGCGGCGTCGGCGGCGACCGAGCGGGCGCTCGCGGCGGCTCGGCGGCTCAGCCCAGCAGATCGGTTGTGACCGGACCCGGCGGCGGCGCGGTCGGGCGCCCGACAGGATTCAACCCCGACCACCTGATCCGAAGTCCGATGCCCACTGGGCCGGCCATTGCGGCCGATTCGTGCTCAACCGAGCCCTGCGAACGGCCCGGTTGTCATCGATTCCCGGGTGAGTCTGATGCCCGCTTCCGGGAGAGTCTTGTGCCCACGCCCGAAACCGAAAGAGTCTGATGCCCTCGGCCGATTCGCCGGGGAATCAGATGCCCACGGTTCGGCGGGCATCCTGATTCTAAAGCGATTGAAATCCAATGGGAGAGATCTACAGCGGTGTCCTCGGCGACGCAGCCGGCGGTCGCAGGCCTCGGCGGGCACATCGCGTGCTCGCAGGGATGGATCGATCGGCAGCACCATGCGGGATCCGCCTCGACGGCTCGGCTCGTCACGCTCGGGAGGATCACCTGGTCAGCGAACAGTTGCGGACGCAACGGATGCGGACCCCGCATCCAGGTCCGGGCTGATACACAGCCCTTTTCGCAGAGACCGGAAGCCCGGGCGAGTCGCCTATTGTACGACGGCTTTCGAAGCTCATGCTGGACCTGCCGGAAAGTGTGGTATGGTGTGGGAAGGTTCGGTCTGGTGGACTATGGGGGTTCGACCGAACTAGGCCGGGAGCTCGACCGACCGCGTGCCGTGCCCGCTGTGACGGGTGCGTCTGTGATACGCGTCGGTCGGAGGTTCCGTGACACGTCTGTCGCTGCGCCTGCGTGCGCGCCCGCTCTCCGGGCCAGGTCGCTGGCGCGCGATCGCCCAGTCGGGCCGGGCGCGTGACCTGCTCGGCCCAAGGCCGGCTGGGCGCATGGCGGCTCGCGTGGCGCCGTGATGACCCGTCGCAGGGCCATCGGACAAGGGCTCGCATTGTTCCTCGGCGTGTGCGTGGGACTCCTGATGGCGGTCGGACCAACCGCCGCCACACGACCCGCGCCGCGTGTTGTCATCATCGTGGGCCCGGTCGGGGAGCTGACTGACCGGTACCGTGCCATCGGGGCGGCCGCGGCTCGCGACGCCGCGGGCTGGACCCCGAACGTGGTCACGATCTTCTCGCCGGACGCGACTTGGCCGGCGGTCCGCCGAGCGCTCCAGGGCGCCTCAATCGTCGTCTACCTCGGGCACGGCAACGGCTTTCCGAGCCCGCATCGCTCGGCGCTTTACCCGCCTACGGAGAACGGCCTAGGACTCAACCCTGTGGCCGCCGGCGACGATAACGCCCATCAATACTTCGGCGAGCAGTTCCTGGCGACCCGTGTCCGCCTCGCCCCCCACGCCGTCGTGCTCCTCAGCCACCTGTGCTATGCGGCCGGCAACCCTGAGCCTGGCCGGCCCGAGCCGACGCTCGACGTCGCCCTCCAGCGCGTCGACAACTACGCGGCGGGCTGGCTGGCGGCGGGTGCTCAGGCTGTTATCGCGGACACCTTCGGACCGCTCGGGGCGTACCTCGACCCGCTCCTGTCCTCGACCGAGCCGGTCGATTGGATATGGCGTAGCGCGCCGACCTTCCAAGACCACGTCGTCCGCTTCCCGAGTCTCCGGACCGCAGGCGCGACCGCTCTGCTCGACCCAATGCGACCCCAAGGCGGGTTCTACCGCTCGCTCGTCTGGCGCCCGGGGCTTCGTGCCGACCAGGTCGTGGCGGGAGCGGCGGCTGTGCCCCGGGCGATCGCGTCGGGCCAACCGCCGGAACCGTCGCTCGCTGCGCTGGGGGTGACGGTCCGACCGCCCGATCTCGTGCCCGCCACGACGGCGAGCGGCCTCGTCGCCGGCACGCAAGCGCGCCTCGCGCTGCCGATCACGATCCCGCCGGGCATCGAGAGGGCAAGGCACTTCACGCTCGGCGTCCGCTGGCAACCGATCACGGTTGACGCGGTCCCCAACGCGACGACAAGCCCACCGCCCACCGGACCCCCGGCGCTGTCCGCCTCGCCGATGCCCCCGCCGCAGGCCTCGCTCACGCCCAACGCGCCGGACATCGATCTGGTTGTGCCCGAGGCCCCGGCCGCCCTTGTGACGGCGGGTCAGGCGCGGCTCACTCACGGTCATCTCGTCTTGACGGTTGATTTACCCGACGCCCCCGGCCGCTACCGGCTCGTGACGACCATCCATGATTCCGACGGCATAGCATTCGATGGCCCGAGCCAGGCGCTCATCCCAGCCCTGACGGTCCGGGTCAGCGCTCCGGCATCGGTCGCATACGGTGTGGTCCCCAGGCTAACGCTGGCGGCGGGTTCGAGGACGCTACTCTCTGTCCGACTGGCCAACGACGGCAGGCTCGGGTGGGCGGATCCCCCGTTCTTTGATCGAGAGCGCTTCGAGCCGGCAGACCCGCCGGCTCCGCACCTCGTCGCCCGCTGGGTCTCCCTGGCCTCGTCGGGCACAGGAGTGACCGATTCAGTTACCGGGGCGGTCCCGCGGCTCGAGCCCAACGAGCAGGCGACGGTGACGCTCGCCGTCAGCGCGCCGACCGAACCCGGCAGCTACTTGCTTGTCCTCGATCTCGTCAGCCCGCTCCACGGCTCGCTGGCGGCGACGGGCGTCCCCTCGGCGCAGATCGCGGTGACCGTTGAGCCGGCTGCTGGGCCGTCCCGTCTCTCCCAACAGGTGAGACTGCAATGAACCGAGACGCACAGGTCCGGGCGCTGCATTCACCAGGCTGCTCATCGGTCACAGGCGCGGATTCGCCATGCTTGCGGCGCTCTTTGTTTGCTTCGACCGCGGCCGGCTTCGCCTTCGGCGCCGTCGTACCGGCGTCGTCGGACACTCAGCCGGCGGCGACGGTGACCTCGCTCTTAGCGAACCTATCCGCCCGACGTACGGAGCATGGCGGATGCCCGCCCACTCCCAGGGCAGCGGGCGACCGGACGGGTCGAGTTCCGGCTCATCGGGCCGAATCCCCGAACGATCTCGATCGACGATCCGCTACAAGATCCGTCGCTGCCGGATCGGCTGTTCCGGCTCGTCGTAAAGCTCCTCGGCCCAAACGGTGCCGAGGCGGCCGACGCTGGTCCGCTGGCTCCGCCGCCTCACCCGTGCGCGCCTCCCGCTTGCCGCCGACGATTCGACAGCCGCCATCGAAGGGGCTCCAGCATGGCTGAATGCGCCGCCGCTCGACAGCCGAGCGGTCAGAGCCTCGCAGGATCCGAGGGCGCTGCCGCGCGGGTGGCCTCGTCCCCGCTCGCTGCGCTCGAGTACTCCGACAACAGCCGGCCACCGACCGTGGCCGGGATCACGCTTCGCCTCGCCTGGGGGGCGGATTGGACCGCTTGGATCGAGGAGGACCGGTGAACAGATTGCCTCGCTGGCTCAGCGTGACCGTACTTAGCTTGGCCCTGAGCGCCAGCGCCGCGGCGGCAATCGCGGTCGGCGTAAGCCTGACCGGACCGGCCGCGGTCGAAGCCGCGCCACCAGGCTGCGATTCGAGCAACACACCGCAGGTCACCGGCTTCATTTCGGACTCCGGCGGGACGGCTCGCAGCGGCGTGACGACCGCGACCTGGTACCTCCGCATCTCGAATGTCGACCGTGCCTGGGGCAATTGTCTGCCGGCGTACAAATACGCAGGAATCGTGCTGCGGGACGCGGGTGGGCAGCTTCACTGGACGTGGGGCAACCTCAGGAAGTCGACGTCAGCCTGCAACTGGGTCGTCGGCCAGGCCGACTGGTTCCGGGCCAACAGCACGACGATGTGTCTCTCGAACACGTCGACGTCGAGCCGGCTGACGTTCGACCTGCCGGCTCAGGCCATCTACCAGAATGATTCGGCCCTGGACTCGCCTGGCGACTTCGCCTTCAGCTTCTCGGGCTGCTCGGCGTACTACGGGGCGTCGGTCACAGCCATAACGTCGGGGACCGCGACCTCGCCGAACGCGGCCAACTGCGATACCCAAGTCCTCGACGCGACGGGGACGAGCCAGACCGTCACGTATGACGCTACGGCTCCCACCGCCTCGGTCTCATATGCATCGGCCTATTCCACGTCGCGTTCGCTCACCTTGAGCTGGACGGCATCGGATGCGGTCTCCGGGATCGCGTCGGTCCGCGTGTTCTACGCCACGGCCGCAGCGGGTCCGTACACCCAGTGCGGCAGCCTGGCGACGAGCGCCACGAGCGGCACCCTGGCGTGCACGGTGCCCTCGGACGGCACGTTCTACTTCGCGGCCAGCGCGACCGACGCGAACGGGAACGCGGGACCGAACCCGACCGCGTCGCAGGACAGCGTGATCGTGGACACGGTCGCCCCGGCCGCCCCCTCGACCCCCGATCTCATCGCCGCCTCCGACAGTGGCAGCTCATCGACCGACAACATCACCAACGTCACGACCCCGACCTTCAGCGGGGCCGCCGAGGCGAACAGCACCGTCACCGTCTACGACGGGGCAACCCCGGTCGGCACCGGAACCGCCACAGGCGGGGCTTGGACGATCGCGACCTCGGCCCTCGCCGGCGGCAGCCACTCATTGACGGCTGCGGCGACCGATCCCGCCGGCAACACAGGAGGCGCGAGTGTCGCCCTCTCGGTCACGATCGACGTGACCGCGCCGACAACGGACTTCACGACCCCCGATGAAGGCACCACGACCGCCCAGGGCGAGGCAATCTATTCGGTCGCCTGGACCGAGACGGAGACTGGCTCCGGCGTGACCTCGCGCAGCCTTCAGCGTCAGATGGCGGCAGCCCCTGCCAGCAGCGAGTGCGCGACGGCAACATACGCCGCCGATGGCAGCGCCCAGGACGTGTCGAGCCCGAAGAGCGAGGCCGGGCTGGCAGGGAACACCTGCTATCGCTGGACCCTCACCGTCACCGACAACGCCGGCAATGTGAGCGGTCAGACCACATCGGGGATCGTCTTCGTTCAGGGCGTTGAGCCACCTCCCGCACCTTCGGCGCCGGATCTCGACAGCACTTCCGACACCGGCCCGCTGGTCGCGGTGGCAAAAGTCGTCCACCTTGTGCCGACCAGCGACGTCATCACCACTGGCAATCCCGTCCAGTACTGGCAGGGGAGCCCGAGCGGCGGCGACCAGGTGAGCCCGCCCGGTTACCCGCTGGTCAACGAGGTCTATTCGGCGTCGACGAACGACCCCTTGCACAACGGGGGTGGATTCGTTCTGTATCCGAACAGTGGAACAACTGGGAACGTCATTTTCGGCATTCAGCCACTGACACTCGATCCGACGTCCATCGTCTCCTCGATCAGGATCGTCTCGGTCAACAGCCCGACAGGCGGCTCGTTCGCCTACGTCCGCAACCCGGCCACAGGGACGATCTACAACGTCGGCGGAGTCAACTGGCTCTACGAGAATTCCACCACCGTCGCCGCCCGGCCATGGGACGGCCGGAACTGGACCGTTGCCGATGTGGCGAGCCTGCAGGCTGGATGGGGGGTCCAGGGCAGTGCCGGCGGGGCGTACCTGCAACGATTCGCCGTCGACGTCAGTTACACGGACTTCACGGGCGGAGGGAATCCGACGAGCGTGAAGCTGCGGAGCATGCTCACGGGAACGACCTCGCAGGCGTACACCTCGTTCCCCCTGAGCGCCAGCGCATTCCCGGCCGTCATCGGCTCGATAGTTGGCTTCTCGATCACCATGACCACACCACCGCTCCAGGATGGCGCAGGCGCCCAGGTTTGGATCTACTGCGACGGGTATTCGGCCGCATGGTGGATGCCCTTCTCAACGTCGCCGCTGACGACCGTCGGAAGCTTTGGCCCGATGGTCGCGGCCCGGACCAACTGCGCGCTGTCCTACTACACGAACAACGTGCCCTCGAGCATCATCTCGGGCAGCTACACGTACGACGACGGCGTCATCGTGACCGACGCGACGACGAGCCCGTATCTCTTCGACAATGTCACGAGTGACAGTACGCCCACCTTCTCGGGTACGAACGACCCGCTGGCGACCGGGGTGGAGCTCTATGACGGTGCGATCCTGGTCGGCTCAGATGCGACCGTCTCGTCCGGATCGTGGACCATCACGGCATCGGCGCTCTCGGACGGCGTCCACTCGATCACCGCCAAGGCACTGAACGCCGGAGGGTCGAGCCCCGCCTCCGCCCCGATTTCCGTGACTGTCGACACGGCCGCACCGGCCGCGCCCAGCGCGCCCGACATGATCGCCGTAAGCGACAGGGGTGTGAGCAGCACTGACAACTACACGGACGCCACGTCGCCGATCTTCACCGGTACTCGCTCGGCCGATTCCGTGGCCACCGGGCTCTTCGATGACGGCAGCCGCGTCGCCGGCGACACACCGGGGGCAGTGACGGTCGCGATGACGCCGGGCGCCTACAACGGACTCACGCCGGACCTCCGTATGTCTCCGGATCTGAGCGTGCTCGGCGGAACGACGGTGACGGCGACGTTCGATGCGACCAGCCCTGGCGGCGCGTGGTACTTGGAGTTCGTCTGCGGCGGCACCCCGATGCGCCAGCAGAACTCCGTCGGGGCCGGAACGTTCACCTTCTCCGCCACGGTGCCGGGGACGACCGTGACCACCTGCTACGCGGCAGGCTGGGCCTTCGGCGGTGCGCTGATCACGAGGGGCTGGGTCACCGGCAACGATGGCTCGACGCCGACGGCGGGGAGCTACATCACGACGCCGGTCAGCCCTCTTTGGCCGGGATCCCGATCGTTCACGGCCAGGGCCTGGGACCTGGCCGGCAACGCCTCACCCTTGAGCGAGGATCTCCCGAGCACGATCGTTCAGTACCTGACCGCGCTGCAGATCTCCACTGCCCCGACGAGTCACGTCGGCCAGGCTACCATGGTCGGGGTCACGGTCGAGAACGAGACCGGCCAGGCAACCACGTCGCTGAGCGGCACCCTGACGATCTCGACTAATGACCCGTCTGCCCATTTCCCTGACGGCACCACCTACACCCTCAAGCCCGCGAAGGGCGAGATCGGCCATACGTTCCGCGTGCTCTTCGGATCGACCGGACCGCACACGGTCACGGTGACGAGTCCGAACACGGTCAGTGCGACCACGAGCCCGGTGACCGTCGCTGCTACGCAGCTGACCGCCTCCGCTCCCGCTACCGTCTACCAGGGGCAGCGCTTCCAGTTCAACGTCGGGGCGATCGATCCGGCGACCAACAAGACCGTCACGTTGTACGAGGCGCAGGGCAGCGCCACCTCGTCGGACCCGAGCTTCGTCACCTACGACCAGTACCCATACCGCTTCATCTGCCTGTGCCAGCCGCAGCACGTCTTCCTGGCCGCCCTCTCCACCCTGGGCACGCAGACGATCACCTTCACCGACGAGTTTGGGCTGTCGGCCACCGCCACGGTGAACGTGATTGCGGTGCCGCCCGGCGCGGTGGACTTCTGCAACGTGGGCCAGCCCTGCCCGATTTCCGCCCTCGACACCGTCGAATGGCGGGGCGGCAACTACACCGACCTCTACATGCAGTTCGCACCGGGCATGGGCCAGATCACCGTGATCGGGAACGTGTCCTGCGGTGGCGCCGAGCAGACGACCCAGAACCTCTTCCCGCCGTTCGACCAGATGACGATCAGGCTGGTCGGCGAGAGCTGCGGTCCGTTCGGCAACGGCGGCAACGGCATCGGCGGCATCTACTTCCGCTATACGGATCCGAACACCGGCATCACCGGCACCTACTACCGGAACGTGGACTACGCGTTCAACCGCTATTCCGACCTCCTGGCGATGTATGCCAGCGGCTGGGGCGGGCGGACGCCGAATCCCGGCTACCGGATGATCGACGCCGGCGACCCGATCGACACGGCGACCATGACGAGCAGGGTCGCGACCGCCAACGGCTCGTATCTCAATCCGGACGACGCCGAGGGCCGGCACGTCCTGGTCACCCGGTATGACATCGGGCCCGGCTACGGCCTGACCTTCTCGATGACGGCTCACGAAGCCACCACGATCTACGGCTACGCCTACATCACGGCCGCCTATGGACGCAGCGGCCCCGAGCCCAATCGCCAGATCCGACCGGTGCCCCTCGGAACGTCATTGGTGAGATTCGACGACCTCATGTATGACTGCTACTGGGGAGGCGGGGAGACGGACAGCGTCGAGATCGCCTATGGCTCGCCCAGCGGCGCCGGGCGACGGGGACGTCAGGTCATCGCGGCAGCCGCGTCGTCATTGCCGCCCAAGCCAGAGGATTTCTGTGGCGCCCCGAACGGAGGCGCTCGCTACGGATCCAACTGGCAGGATCACCAGGCGGCCGATTGGCTCTCGGCGACGTTCTACGACGTCTCCGGCCTGCTCACCGGCGTGGGCAAGGCGGTCGCAGCCGATCCGGTCGATCAGCGCTCGGGTTCCTTCCAGCAGCAGGTCACCGACTTCAGCCTGGGCGGGCTCTCGCCATCGCTGGCCCTGTCCAGGGTCTACGAGAGCAGCAAGGCGGCGGCCTTCGCCAATGCCGGTACCGCCGGCTTCATCGGCGAGCAGGACTCGACACCCACGCTCTTTGGGCCCGGATGGTCCTCGAATCTGGACTGGAGCGTCGGGACGCCAGCGCCCGATGGGACAGTGCTGGTTCGCGGCCCGGGCGGGACCCTGCACTACATCTCGGACGGCGCCGGCGGTTATCAGACGGACACGCCGACCAACACCCGCAAGCTCGAGGCGATCAGCGGCGGCTTCAAGCTGACGGATTCAGGCGGGGCGGGCTTCCGCTTCGACTCTGCGGGCAAGCTGGTCGCCGCCTTCGACCCGCAGGGCCGCGAGATGACCCTCGCCTACACCTCGGGCAAGCCGTCGTCGTTCACAGACGCCGCTGGGCGAACGGCAGATGTGACCACGAATGCCTCGGGCAACATCACTCGCGTGGATCTGCCGGGCAGCCGTTACGTGGCCTTCACCTACGACGCAGCCGGCCATCTGGCCACGCAGCGCGATCTGACCGGGGTCGTGACGACGTACGTGACCGACTCACGCGGCCGAATCACATCCGTCAAGGATGACGAGGGTCGCCTCCTCCTGCAGAACGCATATGACGAGCGTGATCGCGTCACCGGCCAGATCGACGCCCTGGGCAATTCCACGTTCCTGACGTACGACAAGGTCGCCCGCGCCACGGTCACGGTGGGGCCGCGCGGCGACGTCCTGACGAACTGCTTCAACAATACGGGCCAGATCGCGGCCGCCATCGACGCCCTCGACGGGGTCAAGACGTTCGCCTACGACACGCATGGCTTCCAGGCGTCGGTCACTGACGAGTCGGGCAAGACGTCGCGCTCGGAATCCGACGTAGAGGGCCGGCCCACGAAGCTCACCGACGCCACGGGCTGGGCCACGACCTTCACCTACGACACCGACGGCCATCCGACGCCGACCCTGCCCGACGGCACGACCTCCACGACGACCTACAACCCGACGACGAAGCTGCCGCTGACGGTGACGAGCACGAAGGGCACCGACAGCGTCCAGGTCGCCGCGTACACCTATGACCCGACGACGAAGCTGCCCCTGACGATCACGGCTCAAGGCGGCGGGGTCACGACCTACCACTACGACACCCGCGGCTACATCGACGCGGTCACCGATCCAGCCGGCCGAAAGACGACCTTCGTCACCGACACCCGTGGCTTCGTGACCTCCAGCGTCGGCCCGCTCGGTAACGCCGCCGGCGGCGTGCCCGGCGATCACACGACGACCTGGACGTACGACGACATGGGCCGCGTCCTCACGGTCACCGACCCCCTCGGCAACATGGCCGGCGGCAACCCCGCCGCCCATCGCACGACCTACACCTACGACGCGTTCGGCCGACTCAAGACCATCGCCCGAGCGTCGGGCGCCCTCGAGACGCTCAACTACGACCTCATGGGGCAGCGGACGTCCGCCGTCCTCAAGCTCACCGCCGCACAGAGCGCGACGACGACCTATGAATACGACGCCGAGGGCAACCTCACCGCGACCGTCGACGCCGAGTCCCGGCGCACCGAAACGACGTACGACCTGCTCGGTCGGGCGCGCACCGTCAAGGATCCCAACCTCAAGGTCTCCGAGTTCGAGTACGACGCGAAGGGCCGGCTCACGAAGGCTACCGATGCGACCGGCGTCTTCACGACGACCGCCTACGACCCTCTGGACCGGGTGACCACGGTCACCGATCCAGCCGGCAAGGACACGACGTACGCCTACGATCCCATCACCGGCCTCCTGAGCTCGGTGACCGATCCGCTCGACCACACCACGAGCTACGGCTACGACTGGCAGGGCCACCAGACGAGCGTCACGAACGCCAAGGACCAGACCGCTGCCGTCGCCTACAACGCCGACGGAACGGTCGCGTCGGCGACGAACGCTCGAAGCAAGACGACCGCCTACACCTACAACCCGGCTGGGCAGCTGCTGACCGTCACCGAGCCCGGTGATAGCGGCAACTTCCTGACAACGTACGACTACGACGCGGGCGGGCGCCTCCATACCCGGACGAACGATCGCTCCGCCGTCGACACCTACGACTACGACGCGCTGGGCCGACCCATCCGGGTCGAGGATGCCGACGACAAGATCTGGCAGACCTTCTACGCGAACGACGGTCAGGTCGATCACACGATCGACGGCAAGGGCCAGACGACGAGCTTCGAATACGACCTCGCCGGGCGGCTGCTGACTGTCACGCCGACCGCCCCAACGCCGACGATCGGCTACACCTACGACAAGACGAGCCGCCGCCTGACGATGACCGACGGCAGCGGCACGACGAGCTACGGCTACGATCCGGACGGCCGCGTCACGTCGGTCGAGCACGGCGGGCGTACCTCGACGTACACGTACGACGACGCCGGGCGGCCGGGCACCCTCGCCTACCCCGCAGGTGCGGGCACCGTGTCCTACGGCTACGACACCGCCGGCCGCCTCCAGACGATCAACGACTGGTCCAACCGGGCCACGACCTACCACTACGACGACGCGAGCCGGGCGACGAGCGTCGATCGACCCGGCGGCCTGTCGACCACGGTGACCTACGACGAACTGAATCGCCCGCTGACGGCGACGAGCACACGCGTCGCGACGACGATCCTCGCCCAGGGCTGGACGTACGACGAAAACGGCAACATCGCGACCGCGACCGATGACACCGGTCAGGCAACCTTCGGCTACGACAACCTCGACCGCCTGGTCAGCGCGGCCTATCCCGCGGGCCAGAATTACGGCTACACGTACGACTCGGTCGGCAACCTGACCCAGGCAGTTGCCCCGTCCGGGACGACCAACTTCACCTACGACCTGGGCGACCGGATCACGAGCGCGGGGCCGGCCGGCTCGTCGGCCCCAGGCTCCAGCACGCGGCCTCCGTCCTCGAACGATGGGGGCTGGACGAGCGCGTCCAACGCATACGCGTCGGACAACGCGTACGCCACGGCGACGGCGGCCAAGAACCAGACGACGACCCTCAACGTCGGCACCTTCGGTTTCGGCTCGGCGATCCCGGCCAACGCGACCATCACGAACGTGACGGTCAGCGTCGAGTGGAAGGTCAGCACGACGGCCTCGATCGCGACGTTGGGCGCTCAGCTCTACGCCGCCGGCGTGGCCAAGGGCAGCGAGCTCGTCAATACCGCCGAGCCGACCGCCGACACGACCCAGACCTTCACGGTCTCGGGACTCACCCGGGCCGACCTGCTCGACGGCACGCTCCAGATCCGGGTCCGCGCCACCCGCGGCAACAGCAACACCGCGTTCACGGCCAGCCTCGATGCCGTGGCCGTGCAGGTCGACTACACCGCGCCCGTCAGCCCGGCCGCCCCGACCTACGACGACAACGGCAACATGACGAGCGACGGCACGTACGGCAACCGGACCCACGCCTACGACACGCTCGGCCGCCAAACCGGGGTGACCGCCGGCGGCGCGACGACGAGCTACGCGCTCGACGGTGCCGGCAACCGCTGGAGCCAGACGACCGCGGGCACGACGACCGCCTTCGATCTCGACCTCGTCGCCCCCGACCCGACCATCCTCTCTGATGGCACCCGCAAGTACCTGCCGGGAGCTCCCAGCGCAGGCTACGACCAGGCCGGGGTCTGGCAGAACGCCCTGGTCGACCTCATCGGCTCACCGATCCTCATGGTCAGCTCTGCCGGCGCCGTGTCGGCGGCCGTCCACTTCGACCCGTATGGCGCGCCGCGGCCGGGCAGCGGCGCGGCGGTCGGCATCGGCTATGCCGGCGAATACCGCGACGCGACAGGTCTCATCAACCTGCGCGCCCGCAGCTACGACCCGCTCCTCGCCCGGTTCATCGGCCGGGACACGTTCGGCGGCGTTGCCTCGGCGCCGCAGACCGGCAATCGCTACGCCTATGCCCTCGCCAACCCGCTCCGCTACACCGATCCGTCGGGTCATCTCGTCCAGGCCGTCATCCACAACCCGGGGCTGACGATCGAGATCGCCCTCTCGATCGCCGCGCCATGGTCGGTGCCGCTCCGCCTGGGCGTGGCCGCCTACTTCGCCTACACCGCCATCAGCGGCTACGACCCGCTCACCGGCCATTCCCTCTCGCCGCTCGAGCGTGGCCTGGCGATCCTGCCGGCGCTGAGCGAGATCGCCCGCGGCGTCTCGGCCGTGTTGCGGACAAGCGAGGCGCTCGGCGAGGCGGCGGGTGGGCTGCGCCTCGGCGGCGAAACAGTGCTGTTCGGCCAGCGGCGAGCGTCTCCGGCCTTCTCGTTGAGTAAAGAGGTGCCTGCATATCTGCGAGGGCGAACGCTTGTGGAGGTCGCCAAAGACCTGAGGACCGGCCGCTTGACAGCGGACATGTTGCCGATCCAGGCATTCCGATATGGGGAGCACTTGGTATCGGCTAATACGCGGACCCTGACAGCGTTAAGCATGGCGGGTCTGCGACCAACGCGCATCAAGCTCATTTCGCCGCCAGACGAACTTCTCGATCGACTGCTTGAGCCGCCGCTCATATCGAGCGCGCCTCTGCCAGGTCCGCGAGTGGTGATCACCCCAGGCCCAAGCGATCTCCGGATACTGGGCGTTGTGGACATCCCAGGCTGGTGATCTTGTGAAGCCAAGGCTACATCCGATGCCGATCCCATGGCGGGTATCGCCATCTACATCCTTCCTAAGACTGATCACCGAAGAGTCGGCCGGAAGGGCGATTGTCGAACTGTGCGCTGATTTTGGGCCGCGCTACAAAGCGGCCCGCCCCCAGGCCGATACGCCGCTAATCGTGGAGCCGCCGCCCCTCGACATCGCGATAGAACACGGAGGCGGTCAAGCTCGCTTTCGCTGGATGCGGCTTAGATTCGACGGAGTTCGTCTTGCGTGCCTGTCAAGCGCCGCCACGGAGCACGACGTAATTGACAAGTCTCGGTTCGATAGTACGGAGCTCGCCTCCGCACGGAGGGCATCCGGCGAAGATCCCGTTGCTTTCAACGACAGGCGACTGCGCGAGTGGGAGAGGACGAATCTTGCTCCCGATCCTGGCTTCTACGAAGTTTCTGGCTCACCGTGGGTCGCTAAATCTGACCTAGGCGCACGGCATTTCCTCATCCGAGGACACGACGCTTACATCGAAGTCGTCGCCGACGGATACACCTCGATAGAGGTGCGCGACCTCCCCGATTGGTAGTCTGTCATCCACGACTCGCCCGCCAGCCGGTCGACTGCAGGATCGCCGGGTCGCGGAGATCCGCGGCCGCCAGCAGGCGCCGCAGATCACTTTCGCATTGCGGCTACATGTTCTTTTGCCATACGCAGCCGGGCGAGCCCCCGGAGACCGGCGCATCAACCTGTCCGCGGCGAGCCGGTTGTCGAGCACCCGGAGATCGACCTGAACCGCCCTGGGTTTCGTGGAGACTCAGCTGATTGGATTTCACGCGGCCTCGCTGGTCGCCTGTAGGCCCGAATGGTAGGCTGCCTCGAACTCCGCAGGCGGCAGGTAGCCGCAGGCCTCGTGGAGCCGGCGGGTGTTCCAGAAGTCGACCCACTCGGCCGTCGCCAGCTCGACCTGCTCGACAGACCTGCAGGGTTTCCGCCGTTCGATGAGCTCAGCCTTGTACAGGCCGTTGACGGTCTCGGCCAGGGCGTTGAAGCTCCTATAGTCGTCAAGCGGCGATTTCCGGCGCCGGAGACTCGTGGCGGTCCGGATGGAGGTATGCCCAGACCTCGCGTGCGACGTAGCGCTTGAGGCAGCGGATGATCTCGGCCTTGGTCTTGCCCTCGGCCGTCCGTCGCGCGACGTAGTCGATCGTCGGCTGGTGGAAGCGCAGCCGCACGATGACCGTCCGATACAGCGCCGAGTTGGCCTGGCGGTGGCCGCCTCGGTTGAGCCGATAGCGGGATGTCTTGCCGCTGCTGGCGGGGACCGGGCAGACGCCGCACAGCTTCGCCCAGGCCGGCTCGGAACGGACGCGGTCGACGTCATCGCCGACGACGATGAGCATCTCGGCCGCCGTGTCGGGGCCGATCCCGAAGGCCGCGACCATGGCTGGTGAGACCGCCTCGGTGAGCGTGGCCAGGTGCCGCTCGTGCTCCTTGATCTCGAGGTGGAGCTGCTGCCAACGACGGGCGAGCCCACGGATCGCATGCTTGGCCGCGGCGAGCGGGGTCGTCATCGGGCCTGGTCGGAGTCCGGCACAGCGCTCGATGAGGACCATCTTCGACAAGCCGTCGAGCTCCTCCCGAAGGTCGGGCGGTGCCGTGATGACGAGCGTCTTGAGGGTGATCATCGCCTGGCTCCGGGACTTCACCGCGGTGTCCTTGGCGATCTTGATCTGACGATCATCTCGACCTGGCCGTCGGCCACCCTCGGCGTGGCCAGGGCCCGCCCGGACAGGACCGCTCGGGCGGCGTTCTCGGCATCGAGCGCGTCGCTCTTGCCGTTCATCCGACGCTCGTGCCGGTCTGGCCGGTTGACTTCGATGACGCGGTGGCCCTGTCGACGCAGGTAGCTGGTGACGCCTGCGCCATACGATGCCGTGCCCTCGATCCCGAAGGCGAGGATCTGCCCGTGCGATACCGCCCAGCGCTCGAGCTGATCGGCACCGCCACGATCCGTCGCCACGGTCAGCTCGCCGAGCCGACCGCCGAGCTCGTCGAGGGCGACGGCGACATGGATGTGCTTGTGCGTGTCGACGCCGATGGCGACCTTTCGGACGACGACGTGTTGCGCGATGCTGCCCATGGCTGTCGGTCCTCCGCTTGGTTCGACAGCACGCGGACCGGGCGGGCGGACAGGACTGTGATGGGACCTGGCGTATCAGGCTCCTATGCGGTCACTGCCCGCTCGGCCGCGCACCGATGGTCCACCTCACCGGGACAGCCGACAGATCAACAGCCAGGACACCAAGGGTCAGTCGTAGCGAGCGGTCAGGCCGCCCGGGAGGCTCCGAGAGTCTCACAGTCGTACGAGTCGCCGCGGCTGCCGACCGAACTGACCGCGTCGGCCTCGGCGAGCCGCTCGGTGTAGCGGATCGACAGGCCTGGCGCCAGGAACCACTCCGCCCAGGCTCCCTGGTGGCGCAGCGGCACGCTGTGGGCGAGGACCTCGTCGCCCGGCGCGAACCGCGTCTGCGTGGCGCCGATCGCACTGACCACGCCGGCTGCCTCCACGCCCAGCGCCATCGGTGGTTCCGCACCCACATCCCAAACGCCCGTCCGGACGAGGTCGTCCCAGTTCCCTATGCCGGCCGTCCTGACCTCGATCAACACTTCCTCGCCGGTGGGCAGGGGTGGAGCGGGAACCTCGAGCCGCTCGATAGGCCCTCCCAGAGCACGGATCCCAGCACTCCGCATGGCGGCATTGTCGCCCCAGAACGAAAGCTCGGGTGGTCATGGGCCAATGATGGGCGTTGGGTCCATGCACCCGACTTCTAGCAGCGGCCAACAGACCTCGCGACGCTGGTGCTGGTGCTACGGTCACGAGGTGAGCGATCAGCCCCGCGTCCCACCAGGTATCAGCGACGTCCGGCGCACGTCGCGCGGATGGCAGGCACGGGTAGGCCTGTACACGGATGACATGGGGTTCTTCGGTCGCGAGTGTCCAGATCCCGAGTGCCGGACATTCTTCAAGCTCAGCGTGGCTGAATACGAAGCTGCACCGGACAGCCTCCGGCTGACCTGTCCCGTGTGTGGTCTGGTCGCGGATCACCAGCACTTCATCACGCCCGAACAGAAGCAGCGGAGCGAGGCAGCGGCCCTGGAGTTCGCGCGCGCCGCGGCCGACCAGGTGATCCGTGACTGGTCGCGTCGACAGGCGTCTCGCCCTCAGCGGAGCAGCGGCGTCCGGATCGAATGGACGGCGCATCGGAATCCACCGCGGTCTCCTCGCCACCTGCCGACCTATGTCGAGCAGGCGACCATCCGCACGTTTGAGTGCCCGAACGGGGGGCACCACGCCGTGATCTACGACCTGCTGGCATTCTGCCCGTGGTGCGGCCCTGACAAGACGCCCCCACACGCCGTCTTCGAGGACAACCTCGCCGCGCAGCAGCGGCTGCTCGCACTAGTCGGAGACCTTCCCGACGAGGCCCGAGCGAGCATCAAGGCGGTTGGCGGTGTGACCGCCCTCACGGAGCGAGCGTTGACCGGCATCGTCGCGGCGACCCAGAACCTGGCGAAGCGGCTCCACGCCCAGGGCGGCAAGGCGCCGCCGAAGGACAACCCATGGCAGAACGTCGATCGTTTGCAGCGGCAGTGGCTGGCGGACTTCGACCGCGACCCGCTCGACGGGCTCGATACGGCCACCGTCCGGACCCTGCGACTCGCTTTCTCACGTCGCCACGTGTTGGAACACAACGGGGGAGTGATCGACGAGCGCTACCAGCGCGAGACAGGGGAAGGGAGCATCGGCCGGCGAGTCCGCATCACGCCCCAATTCGTGGACCACGCGCTTGATGCCGTCGTGGCACTCGCCGGGCGGTTGGAGGCGACGGCGCGCTGAGCAAGCTCGGACCCTTATCTGGACCCTTATCGATCCTGTCTCATGCGTCTCATGTGTCTCTTCTTGGGGCTGGATGAACGCGGCTGAGACACATGAGACGTTCACTAGGAATCCGGTATGCGGTGCCACCACAACATGTTGTGGTCGGTCTGCGTATCAAGCCCCAGATCTAGTGGTAGCCGTCGAAAGTCACAACTCTTGTGACAATTGTGACTACTGCTATCGCCGATCAATCTACCGCGCGCGGCGGTCGGAGGAGCTCGCGGGCAAGTGCGGCGGCCTCGACGCGGTCGTTGACCCCCATCTTGCCGAGGATGGTCGAAACCATATTGCTGACCGACTTGCCGGATAGGCCTAGCCGCTCGGCGATCTGGCCGTTGGTGAGCCCCCGGACAACGAGGTCGAGAACCTGACGTTCTCGCCGAGTCAGCCCGAACGGGTCCGCGGCCGGCTCCGCGAAGGTGGCGGCAGACGCCCCGGACGCGGCCACGCCAGATCCCAGCACCACTGCGCCGAGCTCCGCGGCGCGTACGGCCGCCACGATCTCGGCATGGCCAGCGTCCTTGACGACGTAGCCGGCTGCTCCGGCCCGGAGTGCTGCCCGCACCGAGCCATCGTCGTCGAACATCGTCACAACCACGACGCGCACCTCGGGGTGTTCTGCCACGATGCGCTCGGTCGCCGTGACTCCGCTTCCATCGGGCAGGCCGAGGTCCATCAGGACGATGGCCGGGCGCAGACGCCGCACGAGTTCCACTGCTTCGGCCGCCCCGGCAGCTTCGCCCACGACTTGGTAGCCGCTCACCTCGAGGAGGGCGGCGACCCCGCTCCGGAAGACGGGGTGGTCGTCGACCACCACCACGGTCGTCATCGGTTCACCGGAAGCCGGACCGAGACGCGAGTTCCCCGCCCAGCCTCCGAACGAAAGGAGACGCTTCCGCCGATCTCAGAGGCTCGCTCGGTCATCGATCGCATGCCGATCCCCGCCCGCCGCGGCTCGGTGAAGCCAATGCCGTCGTCGACGATCTCGATGCGGAGCGCGTCGGGCTCCGGGATGATGCTCACCTCGCAGCACGAGGCCGCGGCATGGCGACGCACGTTGATGACCGCTTCCTGGATGATGCGCAGGGCACAGGCTTCGACGGCGGCGGAAAGGTCCAGCCGATCGGTCGGCGCGACGACGTTCACCCTTGGAGGGCCGCCGGTGGCGATCGTTTCCTCGATCGTAGCGACCAGGCCGCGATCGTCGAGAACCGGTGGACGGAGGTTATAGGCGATGTCCCGCACTTGGCGCGAGGCGCTCTGCAAGCGCCCCGCCAGGTCGGTGGCCGCATCGGCGGCACGCCGGTCGCCGGCGCGAGAAAACGTCTCGACGACCGCGGCACTCAGGCCGAGCCCGGCCAGCGTGGGGGCCAGATCGTCGTGGAGGTCTCGCCGCAGGCGTCGTCGCTCGTCCTCGCGCGCGATCACCACCCGCGCCCGAGCCTCCACGAGTTCGTTCACAAGGCGAGCACCGTGCAGGGCCGGCCCTGCCAGGGCGCCGATGCGGGTGATGACGCTGCGGTCGCGGGCGATAAGCGTGGTCTCGCCGGGCCGCGGCGAGACCGCCAGGGTCGCGAGCCGCTCATCGCGGTAGGTGATCGGGAACTGCTCCTCGAAGGTGGCGGTCCCAACCTCCGCGTGTACGGTGTCACCGACGAGCAGACGCGCGCCGCCCACGGCAAGAGATTCGGTCACCGCGCCGAGGACCGTCTCGGGCACGTCCCTGGGGTCCGCGAGCTGGGCGAGTCTTGTCCCCAGTTCCTCGAGAACTCGAAGCGGACTCGGCCGACGTCCGAAGACGAAGCGGTCCGCCGCCCGCCGAGAGAGTCCGACCACGGGAATGGTTAGCGCGGCAGCCAGAGCGGCCGCTCCCCAGGTTCGTTCCTGAGCGCTCGCGCCGAGCCCCTCGCCGAGCGCCATGGTTGCAAGGATGGTCGTCCCGAGGGTAATCGATGAACAACCCAGCAGGAGGCACCACCGGAGCGCCACGTCGACGTTGAGCCAGCGCGGCGCCAGCAGGCCGAGAGCGAACCCGACTCCCGGGAGCACCGTGAGCAGAACCGCCAGCGACGATCCGCTCTCTTGATCAAGCCCGAGCCCGACCCAAACGATCGCCCACAGCGTGTACGCGAAGGCCATCGCCAGCACGGCCAACATCGGCCACCGTGTCCGTTCGCGCTCCTCAACCGAGGAGCGGCGGCGGTACCGGTACGCCTGGCCGCCGAGGAGGGTCACGCCCAACGTGACGAAGAAGTGCCACGGCCACCACGGCTGGGCCTCGAGGGCGAAGCCCGATGCGACGTCGATGGCCTGGAGCGCGATCTCAATACTCACCGGCACCACGATCCACCGTGGCGTGAACCGGCCATCGGGATAGAGGCCGAAGAGCAAGACGACCGTGACGCCCATGACCGCGAACAGCCCGCGCGACCACGCGACCGCGGTGGTCTCGACGAGCGTGGTTGCGGCGTAGGCAACGAGGAGGACGACGACGACCCAGGCCACGGGCGAGACCCTGCCGCGGGCCGCGCGCCAGGCGAGCGCCGCGACGAGCGGCCAGGTCACCAGTTGTACCAGGAGTTGGGCTGCGAGGATGGGCACGCTCGTCCTTGCTACGCGTGGATCATGCAGGATGGAGGCAAGGCGCCCGTGACGCGAGGGCCAAGGCTATGCGGGCGAAGGTGCCACGGCGGTTGCGGCGGCAGCCGTCGCCGCCAATCGACGCCCGCGCCGAACGAGTGAGATGCCGAGCGCGGCGGCGTACGGAATCGTGACGATGAGCCCGAAGGGGAAGCCGGTCAATGCGAAGCTGGCAAATGGTGCCAGTGCGGTCAGCCAGGTCGCTGCGATCAGCGGTGCCGAGAACGTTCGCTCCCTACGCGCGACGATCGCGACCGACGAAAGCCAGATGAGCATGGCGAGGCTCGCCAGGACCGTTGCGGCGTTCATGAGGAGGTTGTCCTGCTGATGTGGCCCAGGCCGGCCTCCGGCGCAGGCTCTCTGGCACGGGTAGGTTAGGCGATCCGCTCCTCCGTCTGCGGCACCGGCACTGGCTGCGCCGTACGGACCGCATGGCCCAGCAGCACCCAGAACAGGTAGATCAGCCCCACCCCCAGGCCCAGGTTGCCCACCAGCGCCCCCAGCCCGAAGCCAATTGGCGCGGCCACGACTGTCAGCAAGGGTGCAAAGCGGCGCCAGTCGCGCCAGGTCTTGGCGGCCAGCGTCAGGATGGCGACCAGGACCATGCCACCATAGATCAGGAGCCAGCCGACTCCAAAGATGGGACTATCGGCACCGATCAACCCGGCCAATTGCAGCACCGACGTGGCCGCCAGCAGCGCAAAGCCGAGCACCGGCAGCATGGCGAGGGCGCGGGTCACCGGGCTGGCCCCAACCACGTTGAGGGCAATCAGCCCCAGCAACCCGGCGATGCTGCCGATGGCCCACACAATGAAGACGATCCCGGTCAGCGTGTCAGAGTCAGTCAGCCCAAGCACCCCCCAGCGGAGACTGTCCATCACCGCGACGGCGCCCCCCAGCATGCACACTGTTCCCAGCAGACGATTGTTCCCGCTCGCTGTAGCGGCCCAGGCGGTCGTGCGTGCGGTTGCGGACATTGTCTTCTCCTCGTGCAGTTGGGGTCCAACCACATCACCCGTGGTTCACCCCAACTGAAGCGCACGAGCTTCCCGGTCCGACAGGGTCGAAGCTTCCCGGACGGAGAGCAGCGCCAGCGCTGGTCGAGGATGCCCGCGCCCCGCAAGACCGACAGATCGACAGAACTCAGCGCGCGAATGACCAACAGGTTAGGCACACAGGGCTGACGAGCCGGCACTCAGCAACCGCAGAGAACGGTCGGCCAGGAGCGGATCGGTCACGTGCGCATCCCAAATCCCTGGCGGCAGCGCCTCGGATCAGGTCAAGTCCCTCGACGTGGTGTAACAGGGCGTCACCCTCGCGCGTGATTGCTCAGCTCGCCATCAGCAGCCCGGGCCTCACCTCCTGGTGGTCGACGACGGCGTTGATGAGGACCATCGTCTCGGGTCGGAAGTAGCGCCGGCCGTCCTGCCACTCGTCGTCCTGCTCGGCGAGGACCATCCCGACGAGTCGGATCAGCGAGCCTCGGTTGGGGAAGATGCCGACCACCGCGGTCCGCCGCTTGATCTCCTTGTTGAGCCGCTCGAGCGGGTTCGTCGAGCGGATCTGGCGACGATGCGTCTCGGGAAACGTGAAGTGGGCGAGCAGATCCGGCTCGGCGTCGGTCAGCAGCTCGGCGACCGCCGGGAAGCGTGGCCGGATGCTCTCGATGACCCGGCCCGACTGCTCCCGGGCCGAGCGCTCGTCGGGCTGCTCGAAGATCGAGCGGATGGCCGAGGCGACCATGCTCCGGGCATGGCGCGGGACGAGGTCCTGGGCGTTCCGCGTGCAATGGACCCGGCAACGTTGCCACGACGCCCCGAGGAGCTGCTCGCGGACGGCCTTGACCAGGCCACGGTGGTCGTCGCTGATGACCAGTCGGACACCCGACAGACCGCGCTCGATGAGCGAGCGCAGAAGGCCGGCCAGGCACTGCCCTCGTCGTTGCCCGGGGCGAGCTCGAGGCCGAGGATCCGCCGCTCGCCGCTCTGGGCGACACCTGTTGCCACGAGCGCCGCCATCGACACCACCCGGCCGCCCTCGCGGACCTTGACGTACGTCGCATCGAGCCACAGGTACGGGTAGGCCTCGTCGGCGAGCGAGCGCTGCCGGAACGCCTCGACCTCAACGTCAAGGGCGGCGCAGATCCGGCTGACCTCGCTCTTGCTGATCGAGGCGATGCCGAGGGCATCGACGAGGTCCTCGACCCGTCGCGTCGAGACGCCCAGGACGTACGCCTCCTGGACGACCGCGAGGAGGGCCCGCTCGGCCCGCCGCCTTGGCTCGAGCAGCGATGGGAAGTACGAGCCGTCGCGGACCCGCGGGATCGACAGGTTCATGGTTCCCACCCGGGTGTCCCAGCGTCGGTCGCGATACCCGTTCCGCTGCGTCAGCCGCAGCTCCGGGTTGCGCTCGCCGCGGGGCACCCCGGTGAGCTCGGTCACCTCGGCCTCCATGACCGCCTGGGCGAGGACGCGGACGCCCTCCCGCAGGAAGTCGACGTCGCCCTCGGCGATCGCCTTGCGCACCGTCTCGAGCACGGCCATCCTGTCCTCGGCCATCGCTGTCTTATCTCCCTCGCTTCGTCGGTCTCAGTCCAACGACGCGAGGATGACGCGGTGGCCGTTTCAGTTCTCGGCCTGACCGCTGTTACACCAAGTCTGGGGACTCAACCGTCGGATCACAGCCTCTCACCGGCCTCGACGCCTGACCGCTGCTGAGCTCGCATCCCGGATTCCGGGATGGGCGTCCCCCTATTCTCCCGGGACACCGGGATGGAATACTGACCCGGGAGTTGGGGTCATAGGCAGATCTGGTCCTCACTCACCTGCCGACGCCGTTGGAGCGGGCTGACCGGCTCGGTGCCGTCCTTGCGCCCGGACCTCGAAGCGTCGCAGGCGCTGGTCGAGCCGCCAGCGAATTCCTCAGCGACCCCGAGCACGTCGCCCGACCCCAGGGAGCCCTTATCGGAGCCCTTATCCGTCCAGTTTCTTGCGTATCATGCGTCGCTTCTTGGTACTCGGTGAATACGGCTGAGACGCATGAGACGGATTACGTAGAGTCCGGTATGCGGTACCAGCCTTTATCGGTTTGGCCGGATTCGTGTCAAATCGAGTATGAAGCTAGCGGATGAGTGTCGTTCTGAACCCTTATGCGAACCCTTCACCCGTTCGCATCAGCCCGCGGAGGCATCCAGCCAAGCTTCCAGGCGATCACTCCGGGTCTGCAGGATCGGCTCGAGCGGGGCGCCCCCGGACCCAGTCGACCTTCTGGGTCGATCGCGAATCGCGTCGGCTCGGCGATGGCCGCGTGGAGGGGTCGGAGTCCGCCATGGCCGCGTCGAGGGGATCCTCGCGGCCGGCGGCCGGAAGGCGGACTTCAGGATCCGCAAATTGCGCGGCGACCCTTCAAGGTCACCGATCGGCGCGGCAAGCACGAGGTAGCGTCGGGTGAGCCCCTCGAGGTCGTCGACTCGGCGGGCAGCCACCACGAGCTGGTCCTGAGGGCGTTCGCTGGAAAGGCGGCATCGGCAGTCTCGCGCCGCTGATGCGGGGTTGGAGGGCCTGGCCGTCTCGACACCGCCGCGGGCGACGGGACGGACCCGGTTCGCAGCTAGCCGTCGCTTCGGTGCTCGTCCTCCTCGAGACATCGGGCGAGGCGCTCCGGGTCGAGCCCTCGCTCGCGCATCCACTCCCGCAGCTCCTCGTCGCCGGCGAGGCACCGCAAGAGCCGTTCGAGGTCGCTCCGGCCGCGGCCCTTGCCGGACGGCTCCTCGCCGCCAGGACGCATCACGAGCGCGCTGACCGCCTGCTCGCGGGTGAACGGCGAGCCGCGGAAGGTCTTGCCGTCGGCGCGGATGCGGCCCAGCCACACGCCCTCCTGGTCGCCGACGAGCTCCGCGGAGAACGTGCCGGCAAGCCCTTCGACCAGGTCGACCACGATCTCTTTGCTGTCAGGTCGTCGAAGGGTCGCCTGGACGAGCGCCCGACCCGCGACGGGCTGGCTGAATTCCTCGAGGCTGGCGTGGAGCCGCATGACGTTCCCTGGCTCGAACGTCGACTGGCTGAGCCCGGCCATCATCCGGACGTTGCTCCAGGCGCTCACCGACAGGCTGTAACGCACGCCGTGGGCCTCGCGGCGGGCGCGAATGCGCTCCGTGAGCAACTGCGATTCCGTGTCGCGAAGCGTCGGGACGACGTCCCGCTCGAATCGGGCCTTGTCGCCGACCAGGACCGCCCACCACGTGCCACCGTGGGCACCGCCACCGACGGGCAGCGGCAGGCCGAACCGGCAGTAGGTCATGTTCGTTCCATGGGTGACGTCGGCGCCGAGCGCGGCCAGGTCCGCCTCGCGGAGCAGCTCGCCGGCGGGGGTCTCGATCGCGAGCTCGATCGCCGAGACGTCGACGAACAGCGCGAACGTGGCCTCGATGTCGGTCTCGGCGAGCAAGACCGGCAGCCGCGCGACGTCGCCGGGTCCGATGTACCCGGACGGGTCGGTGACGATGCTGTCAGCGGTCGCGCTTACGAGGACCTGCTGGAAGTATTTCGACAGCAGGAAATACGAATCGGTGTTCTGGGTCAGCGGCCCCGTGAGGAGCAGATAGCCGTCGGTCTTGTAGGCGATCTTGGAAAGCGCCGTGGCACTGACCTGGTAGGCCGTGCCAAGGCCGATGGCGAAGGTCCGGTTGTCGATCGAGCCGGCAACGTTGTCGAGGAACTGCGGCTCGTTCTCGAGGCCATCCGTCAGGACGATGAGGGCCTGCTTGTCGAAGGCCGCCGCCCCGGCGTTCAGGACGGAGCGGCCGAGGACGACGCCGTCGCCGATCGAGGTGTTGCCGCCTGGGCTCAGGGCGTTCACCGCGTTGAGCACGTCGGTCCGGTGAGTCGACCCCGAGCCGAAGGGTTGGAGCGCCTCGCCCGGGTGGGCGTCGGAGTCGAAGCTGACGAGGCCGGCACCGCTGCCGTCCTTGATCAGCTCGACGCAGCGCGCCCCCGCCTCGTGGAGCAGCTGGATCCGGGTCATGCCGGTCCCGGCCTGGTCGGCCATGCTGCCGGACTTGTCGACCACGAAGACGACGCCGGTCGTCGGGCGGGCGATCGTGTTGCCCTTGAGCGTCAACGTGAACGTCTTGTTGGTCTCCTGGCATCGAATCTGGACCGAGCCGTTGGGCGCGACGCCAGGCGACGCCTCGCCCGTGAACGCGAACCAGACCCGGGCGACGTCGTAGGGCTGGTTGTCGACCGGCGGGGTGTGGGTCACCGTCCCGCCGAGCGGGGTCAGCGAGTAGGGCGCCGTCGGCCCGGAACCTGACACGACCGAGAGGTGGACGGTCGAGCCGGCCCGGACGTGGAAGGCGGCCGCCCGCCATGTCGTCTCCAGTGTCGGAACGTCGTCGAAATTCAGCGTCGTGTTCGGCAGCTCGACCAGCGGCGGGTCGGTGTCGTAGATGTAGCCCATCGTCCGCCGGTAGTCGATCGATGCAGCCGGGGTCGCGTTCGGCGTGGTGAGCTGGACCATCGTGTCGTTGAGGTTGTGGCCGGGCGGCCCTCCGCTCGTCGGCAGGTAGGTCGATGCCGGGTGGGCATACTGCCAGCGCGCCCAGATCCGGTCGACGTCGCAGTGGTTGAGGAAGAAGACGGGGTCGTTCGGTGAGGTGCCCGGGCCCATGTCGCCGCCCACCCAGATATGGATGCGGTTGTGGAGCTGCGACCCGGACTCGGGCGAGACGGCGAGCCAGCCTTCGAGGCGGTTCCGGAAGCTATTCGTGCTCGACCCGGTCCATGGCGAGGTGTCGTACGTGACGAACGTGTTCACGGCGTTATCGACCTGGGTCGCGGTGGGGAAGGTCGGGCTCCCAGTCGTGTCCGCTCCGAGCTCACGCCTGATGCCGACAAACGAGCGCGGGATGAGGTTGCCGCTCGAGGTTGCGACAAGCGCGGTCCAGTTGACGAAAGGCCCCGTGACGACGGTTTCGTTGGGGCCCGTTCCGTCGCCGCCGATGTAGATTCGCTGGGCCGGGCTCGTGTTCCAGAGAGCGGCGCCGAGCGGGTTGCCGGCGTCGGCGGACCAGTCCCAGTACGGCAACGTGACGGTCGGCTTGACGCTCTGGAGGGCCAGCTCGAGCTCGCGGCAGAAATAGCGGTGCCAGGGCAGGAAGGCCGGACCGCGGTGGGCTGCGTTGCGAAGGTACTCGTCGCCGGTCGTCTCGCTCGGCAGGAGCGTCGCCACATGCATGGCGTGGTGATGCCGGCGGATGAAGTCGTCGTACACGCCGCTGGCCTTGATCGCGTTGAGGGCGTCCTGGAAGTCCTTGAGCTGGGTGTCGGTCAGCGCGTAGATGTTCTTGCGGATGTTCATCGCTGGCCGCCCCGGTGGCCGTGCTCGTGGCCGCCGGGCCCGTGGTCGTGCCCGTCCTCCTCGTCGTGCGCGGGATGATCGTCGTGCCCGGGCTCCTCGTCGTGCCGATGCGTGTCGTCCGGGTCGCCGTGGAGGCTCCAGGTCTTGCCCTCGTTGGTGAGCAGCTCGTCGACGATCTCCTCGACCGAGTCGTAGTCCTTGAACATGTTTGCCAGGTGGCTCGAATACCGACCATCGTGGTAGCCGATCCCGATCGGGTGCCCGTCTAGAATGAGTTCGACTCGGCCCTCCGACTCGCGAATCTCCACGTCGACGCCGCGGGTGCGATAGCGGTGGGTGCGCTCGGCGCCGTGTTCTTTGTCGTGTGGCGGCTTGGCGGGTTCCATGACGTCCTCAGGCTGGCCTCGACCCACGGACCGGGCCGCGGTCGATCAAGGAGGCGAGATGGGCGACGTCTGCGCCGCTACCCGCGACGTCAACGGTACTCGACCGGCATCTCGCTGGCGTCGTAGCTCGCTAGACGCGATGCCCACGGGCCACGAGTAGCGTTGCCGGCGAAGGGAGGCCGAACCTGGCCGACATCTTCATCAGCTACGCCCGGGAGGACGCCGTTCGCGCGGGCCAGCTGGCGGCGTCGCTCGGCTCGCTCGGCTGGTCCGTCTGGTTCGACGACAACGTCCGGGCGGTGCTCGGTACGACGCTCGGGCGCGTCCCGTCATGGGCGTTCGCCCGGGGCGTCGGCTGGGCGATCTTCATGGCGATCCTGGCCGTCGCCCCCGCGATCGCCCGGGTGACCCTCCGCGAGCCCGACCTGCCGCCCGTCCGGCTCGAGGACCGCTCGACCGAGCTCGGCCTGCTGGCCGACGCTCACGATGACTCGTTCACGCTCAGACCCGGGCCCGCAGCCGCCTCCACGCCCACCTCGTCGTCCTCCTGCATAGAGCGCCCGATCCAGAATTCGCGTCGAGCTGGCGCGTGAGGCTCGCCGGATCATGCTCACCTAGTCCTCGGGGCCCGGCTCCTTCGCGAGCGGGTCGTCCCGAGCCTTGGTGTCAGAGCCGCCCACGATCCTGCGGAGATCGACGGCGCGGCTCCGAAGGTCCTTGAAGAAGTCCGTGTCGGTGATCTCGGCGACCTTCTTGGCCTGGCGTGCTGCGTCGATCTCGATGCGGAGTTCCTGGACCTGCGCGCGCAGACGATCCTCGCGGGCCCGGACCTCACGGGCCATCCGCTGGAACGTCCTGGCGAGCTGCCCAAGGGCATCCGTCCGCTGGGAGACTCGGTCCAGCGTCGACGGTTCGAACGAGTCGCTCTCGACCGCCTGAGCCGCGCCCGTGACATGGCCGACCTCTTCGATGTATTCGGCCTGCTCCCGGTTGCGCTGATTCAACTCGCCGATGGTGACCTCGAGCCGTGAGGTCATCTGATTGAACGTGCGGGCCAGGGTCCCAATCTCATCCGCGGCCTCGACGCCGGCCCGCGCCGTGAGATCCCCGGCCGAGATCGTCTCGCTCACCCGGGTCAGCCTGACAACGGGGCCCGAGATCGCGCGTCGGAACGCCAGCGCCAGCACGATCCCGAGCAGGACGGCGAGGAGGCCTGCGACCAGTGTCTGAACCTGGGCGTTCCCGAGGTCCTGTCGCCCCTGTCCGAGATCGCTTCGAAGCAGGTCCTGCTCCGTCGAGGCCAGGCCAGACAGGACGGCCAGCATTCGCTCGCCAACCGGAACCGCCTGGTCCCGGAACGACGCGAGATCGGTGCGTGAATTGGGCCCCTCCACGATCTCGAACATCTGGGGCGGAAGCTCCAGGAATGCCGTCCGCTGCTCGGCGATCAGGTCGAGCTTGTTCTGCTGGCTGGGGAGGAGCGATTCGCGGGCATTGCTGAGCCGCGTCCAGGCGGTCTCGTTGATCGTCTTGTTGGACGTGTACTCGAACTTGAAGATGTCGCGGGCGGTCGTCACGTACCCGCGCAACCCCGCGACCATGCTCAGAAACGAGCTCTGGAAATCGGCTAGATCACCGAGGGTCGCGACCTGGGTGGACGATACCGATCGACTTTCCTGGGACTCGATGATCTCGCCGACCGCGACCAGGACCTGCTGAACTCTTGGGGTCGCATCCTGGATGAGCATGCGGAGCGCCGGCTCCCGCTGCAGCTGGTCGTCGTGGAGGTCGAACAAGGCCGTGGGCTGGGGCGACCATTCCAAGTAGGCGGCCCGAAGGGCGGCGAGCTGAGTCGGAAGCGTCCGCTCCGAGGGATTGAGCGCCGCCAGCCGATCGAGCTCGTTGAGGTCCGCCTCGAACGCCTGCTTGGCGGCGTCGTAGTCGGTTCGATACGTGACGTCACCCAGCGCCAGGTAGCCTCGGACGTCGCCGATCATCTGGAGCAGCGAGGCCTGCGCTCGCGACGTCGCGAGTGAGGTCGGGGCCTGGATCTCGGTCGTCCGATCGATGCTGGAGGTCACCCGCGCGCCCGCAAGCGCCCCGATCGCGATCACCACGATCGTCAGCAGGACGAGCGTGGCGAACCCCACGCTCAGCTTCTGGCCGATCGAGCGATCCGCGAACCAGCGGCGCCGTCGTGACGAATCGCCCGCAGGGTCCTCGTTCGTCGTGTTCGCCATCACCGAAGCAAGCTCACGTTACCGATGCCAGTCGGCGATGTTCCAGGGTTCGAGATCCCACGGCGTTAGGTCGAGGCCCTTGAGGCTCAGGCTGGCGCCCGACATGTCCGCCAGGTGAACAAGTGGAATGACCGCAACGTCGTCCACGAGAAGGTCGTTCATTTGTTTGAACAGCGAGATCCGCGCCGCGGGATCGAGCTCGACCGTGACCTTCTTCCAGAGCGCGTCGTACGCCGGATTGCAGTACCGCGACCAGTTCGACAGTGACCAGTTGTTGGCCTTCTGGGCGACCTGATCACACGTCCAGGCCTGCATGTAGGCGGTCGGGTCCGGGCTCTTGTTGCTGAAGGCGAACTCCTCGAGATCTGAATAAAACTGGCGTCGCGTGCTTGTCTGGCCCTCGACCGGCCCGAAGAAGATGCTGGAGTCGATGTTCTTGAGCTCGACGTCGAAGCCGATCGAGTCGAGAGCGGTCTTCACGATGTTCTGGGCTTGCTGACGGACCGGATTGATCGAGGTCTGAAACAGGAGCTTGAGCGGGACACCATTCTTGTCGCGGATCCGGTCGCCGTCGTGATCGGTCCAGCCCGCCGCGTCGAGGGTCGCCTTCGCGGCGTCGAGGTCATGGGCGGGCGCGACGTGGTTGGACTCGAGGTTCGCGGGCGAGGCGAGGATGTCGGCGGTTGCCACTCCGCCCCGACCGTACAACGCGGCGATGGCGTCACGGTCGATCGCCTCCGCGATGGCCTTGCGGACCTGCGGATCGGTCAGGGATGGATGCGGGAACGAGCTGCTGGAGCGCTCGCCATCCTTCGTCTCCTTGTTCGGGTCACTGAAGTTGAGCATGATTCGCTCGACGAACGCGCCGAGCACGGCGACGATCTGTCCCTTGCCGCCCGCGCTGACCTGCTCCGCGGTGGCATCGTCGACCTGAAGGTTCCAGGCGAAATCTGCGGATCCATCCTTGATCGCATTCACCCCGACGGTGGCGTCGCCGCCGCCACCGTGCAGGATCGCTTTTGCGAACGCTGGTTTGCCCGGATCCCGATAGTAGGGGTTTGCCTCGTACACGATCTTGACCGTCGGCACCGCTTCGCCGCCGACGACGAGAACGTCTTCCGTCCCGAACGAGACAACCCGGAACGGTCCGGTTCCCACCGGGGCGAGATTCGGCGGCGCGTCTTTCGCGGCGGCCCCCAGGAAGGGCTCGAACACGTGCTTCGGGATGATCATTCCCGTCACGCCGACGAATGGCGCCGTCCAGCCTGGGTTCCGCTCTTTGAATTCGACCCGAACCGTCGTTGGGTCGACCGCGACGACGTTGGTTACCGCCGAGTACGACGCGGACGAGGTGGCGCCCACTTCCGGGGTGGTCGCGTATTGCCATGTGAACCGGACGTCATCCGCCGTCATGGGCTTGCCGTCGGACCATTTCAGGTCGGGCTTGAGCTTCCAGGTGACGGACTTGCCGTCGGTCGCCACGCCACCGTTCTCGAGGCTCGGGATCTCGGCAGCCAGGAACGGCACGAGGTTGCCGTCCTTGTCGTAGCTGGCTAATGGCTCATACGTGAGCCTGCTCGCCGAGAGGTCTTTCGAGCCTGGCGAGAGATGCGGATTCAGGATCGTTGGCGCCTGCCAGTAGAACAGCGTGAGGGTCCCATCTCTGCCCCGCTGGGCGGCAGCCGTGGCCGATGGGGCTGCCGCTGATGGCTGGATCGAGGGCGCGGGCGTCGTCGCCGGGCTGCATGCCTGCGTCAGCGAAATCAGAACGAAGACGGCGATCCGACCCAGCGTCGGAGGCCGTTGCGGGCCAGTTGCGTTCATCCCTCACCTCGCCCCAGGTCAGCCTCAGCCCGGCTATGGCCAGCTTCCGGTACGAGCCGGATCTCCCCTCGATGGTTCTCCACGATCACCGACCCGTCTCCAGGATCACCGACGTGAGCGTTCCGGCCCTGATCGTCCGGGCCAAGTATGACGTTCACAACAACGGCGATCGAGTCGCCCGTGCCGGTCACCCGGTGGCTCCAGACCTTCAACTCTGGCGGGGCGTCGGCGGGGAGGCGAATCGTTGCGCCGGCGAATCGTGCCGGCTCGGCGATGACGACGTCACTTGCCTGGGCATGGCGCTCGGGCCCGCCCTCGCTGATGCCAATTGACGCTTGGATCGCGCGTCCTGCACCGATGATGGTGAGGTGACCGAGCTCCCGTCCGCCGCTGCCCTCGACCCGATACTCCACAACGGTCCGAGCGCGGTACGCGCCTCGCCGCCAGGTCATCAGGACGAGGACGACGATCACGATCGCGACTGCGATCGCCGCTGCGCGTTCGAGCGGACGGGTCCAGATGAAGAACCCGTAGGCGAGCACGGCAGCCGAGAAGATCCCGACCGTGGCTGCCACCACGATCGGGTGGCCGGCCAGCGCGACGATTCGGTCCGGGATGCGGTCTCCCTTCCGGCGCGCGGCAACCAGCATCAGCATGGGCAGGACTCCCCCCAGCAGCGGCAGTGTGAGCGTGCCGACCAGGCTGAGCGACGCGGTGAACGAGACCTGATCGGCGGCGGCGAGGAGCTCGACGACAAGGAAGATGAGGCCGATCGGTGCGGCGTGGAGCAGGAATGCCGACAGCCGCGACCGAATCGTGCCCGCATGAGCGCCCGATCGGACCTTCGGCAGGAATTCAGCCATCTGGTTGTATAGGCCGAGCGAGAGATAAATGGACCCTAAGCCGATCGCCAGGACCACGAAGATCGAGCCGAGAACATTGACGATCGGACCGACCCTTGCGGCGAGGGGTGTGATCGCGGTGCCCGTGTAGCCCACGAGCGACTTGGGATCGAGCGCGACTCCGATCGCCACGACCGCGAACACGTACAGGACAATCGCGCACGCCATGGCGGCGACGTTTCCCCGTAGCAAGGCTCGGCCACTCGGGTCTTGCGCCAGCACGACCTTGGCTGCGTTGCCGGCCGACGTGTGGCCGAAATAGACGAGCAGTGCGACGCCGAAGACGAGATCGAGGGTGGAGACGTCAAACGCGATGCCGGCGGCGCTCTCTGACGACGCGTCGGGTCGGCCGTTCGCCAGCGCCAGCAGGCCGATCGTGATGATCAGACCGATGCAAACGAAGCCGATGACGAGTGCGGATGCCACCGTCGCGTTGAACGACTCTCGCCAGAGGAACACCAGGTTGACCGCGAAGAGGGCCCCTGCCCAGACGGCGATCGGGACGCCTGTCGCACCCGCCAGGGTCGAGCCGAATCCGATCAGTGCGACGAGGAAGCCGACGCCGTTCAGGAGCAAGAGCGCCGGGACCATGACGAGATGGCCTGGCCGCCCCAGGTAGTCGCCGACCAGGCGCCCGAAGTACGAGGATCCATACCGGATGGGTCCATTGCGGGTGATGCTTTCGACCAGCGCCGCCACGGTCAGCACATTGATCAGCCCAAACCCCACGAGCAGTGCCGTCGCGGCGAGCGGCCCCAGCCCGGCGAATGCGATCGGCAGTGCGAGGATGCCTCCGCCGACGGTCTCGGTCAGGGTCAACGCGAATGCCAGCCAGAAGGGCGGTAAGTTCTCGAGGCGTCGCGCGACGCGTGTGCGAAACCAGCGCCAACGTTCGGGCAACGGGAGCGCTCCGCCAGCCAGGGACGTCAGGCTCATCCCCGTCTGACGCTGGTAGGCAGCCCTCACCGCCGGATCGTCAGAGTGGAGTGCGCGCCGTAGGGCTGCCGCCGGGGCAGGCCAGCCGTACTTGTCGGCGATTCGACGGATCAGGGCCGCGCGTCCTTCGGCATCCGCCGGGAGCAGATCCCGCCAGTCTCGCGCGTGGCGATCCAGGTCCTGGATCGTGGGCCGGAGCGGTGGCGTCCGACCCTCGCCGAGGGCTGCCAGGAACGCGTGCTCCTTCTCGGCGACCGTCCGATCCGTCTCGTACGTCGCCATCGCCCGTCGCTCCCGCGCGACCAGCAGCGCGGTCCGGCTCTCGATCGCGAAGAGCAATGTGCTCGCCCGACGCGCGGGAAGGCCTCCGAGCACCTCGTCGCGCGAGAACATTGTCCCGCCGAATGTCATGCGTCGGGAGCGACGCTGGCAGCCACAGTCCGATAGAGGGTCGAGAGCTCGTGGTCGGGTTGTCGCAGGACAAAGATGCCCTCGCTCGCAAGGCGCATCAGATCGTCCGAGTGTGGCAAGACCGCCGCGACGGAAAACCCATAGGCCTCCTCGACGCGGGCCGCAACGGCTGACCTGTCGAATCCCTCGGGTGTCTTGTTGACGACGATCCGGATCCGGGGCACCTGGAGCTCCTGGGCGACTCGGGCCGTGATCCCGGTTCCCTCGTAGTCCTGACGATCGGGACGCATGACGATCAGGAGCGCATGCGAGATCACCAGCGAGAGCAGCGTCTCTTCATTGAGACCCGGGTGCGTGTCGATCAGCAGGACGTCCAGCTGAAGCTCGTCGACAAGCTGCCGGAAGCCCTCGGTCAGGCGCTGCGCGTCGTAGCCTTCGCGAAGGACCCGGGCGATCTCGCCGGGCTTCATGCTCGATGGGATCAGGTGGATTCGACCGCTGAGCGGCGCGCCCAGACCGTCGGTCACATCGTGGGCGACCTCCCTGATCGGCCGGCCATGCCAAAGGAAGTCGTTGAGAGACGCCTCGACTTCGTCCCCGGCCAGCCCGAACAGAACATGGATCCCAGGCGATTGGATATCGGTGTCGATCACGCCGACCCGGCGACCCTCGCTCGCGAAGACGGCTGCCAGGTTGGCGGTCGTGTTCGACTTTCCGGTACCGCCACGAAATGAGTGCACCGAGATGATCGAGGCCATGACGGTCGTCAGCTCCAGATGACGGTTGAATCACCGCAGACCGCGATGATCCCCTGATCCAGCCCCGCGATCCATCGACGGCGCTCATGGACTCGACGACCGACGCGGCCCCTCCGGCGGCCTACGAGGATACTCGCCAAGGTGCCACGGCGGGTCGCGAAGGACGAACCTTGAGGCCGCACCCGTTCGACGCGCGCCGCCGAAACCGCCTCGAGACCCTCGTGTGGGGCGAGCATTCACGGCTCGCCTGACACCTCGACATGGTGAGGTGACGGGGGCCACGTCCGGCGACCCGTTGGACGGGCCTAGTCGGGCGGTGGGAAGACGTGCTTGTCCTTGTCGTTGGTGGCCTCAGGCCGAGGATCGCTGACTGGATGTCCGCCGTCCGGACATGAAGACCCGCCCGGTTCCGTGCGTCGAACGAGGCGATTGTGGTTCGGGGCACCGAGTTCGTACGGGTCCGCCGCAGCTGGAGGCGTTCCGCACTCTGATCCGCTCGGTTACCCCCTGTCGGAAGGCCGGCAACGACGACCTCATCCGGGAGCGCCAACGCGAGGCCGGCATTGGCGCGCCCGACAGGAGTTGAGCGTGCAATACCGATTGGAGGTTGCAAGGCGAACGCCAGCGCCTGACCTTGGAAGCCGTCTCGGATGAGACCAAGCTAGCCTACTCAGGCGAAATCGAATTCCAACTGGCGGGGAAGCTGCTCCTGCCGTTGGTTGGACCGTTCGTTAGGTTAGGCGTCAGGCGCACCATGCGATTCAGGACCTGAAACGATTGATCGAGGCCGAGCAGCGTGAGGCCGCTGAGTCGTAGCACGCGACAACCTCTAAGCAGCGGTCGAACGGCGACCCCCCAAATGCCCTGGCGATGATAGGAAACGCTGGCACGACCGACCAGACAACCCACCGGAGCCAGTCCAGTTCGCGATACAGCACGATGTTGGCCATCGCGTCGCGACCTCCCTGCCTGCGGCGCTGCTACTCGGGCGAGTTGGACGGATAGATCACATCCTCGGGGAAGACGATGTTGGAGCCGTCGGCCGAGACCGTGGCGCCCGGGGCCGGATCGGTCGATTCGCCCAGGACGGCGGCAGCGGCCTCATCCCAGATCTCCTCGGGGGAGCTGGCCGTCGTGTCCGGATCCCACATGTCCAAGATGGTGTCTTCTGTCACGTCCTGCGAATCTCCATCTTCGGGGAGGTACGCCTCGCCCATCTCATCACCTCGTCTGGCTTGAATGTTGCATTGGGCGAGCCACCGCCCAACGCAGCCCACGGAACCCTGATGAAGTCCCCGGCTCGCTGAATGCTATTGCTGGCCCGTGTGGAATACGTCTCCGGAGCCGGCCCAGCCAAGGCTCAGTCATCCCGACCCGATCCGCCGTCGCTGGTCGCTGCTCGTCATCGTGGATCGTCTCCTCTCATGCGGGGAGACTGACGGAGCCACGGAGCAGTTGTCACCGAGCAACGACCCCGGGCCTGGAGAGGTTGCTCGGGGAGCGTAAACTGATAGAGCGGACCGGCTGGGTGACTCGCCCCACGCGCACCCATGAGCGACGCGCGACGGGCCGACCTGAGTTCTGACTCGCGCAGGCCAGGAACCCCTGCCTACCCGGTCGTCCCCTGGTCCTGGCGGCGCGGGAGGGCAGCTGCCATGGGCCATCTTCGGTTGAGCGAACACATCAACGCGCCCATTGACCAGGTCTGGGAGATCATCGCCTCATGTGAACGGCTCCCGGAGTGGAACGTCAACATCGTCGAGGTCAGGGACTGCCCGGGCCGGCTCGACCGGGTCGGGACACGGGTGACGACGGTCGTGCGGGTCTTGGGCCGAAAGATCGAGGGCACTCAGGAGACGACGAAGGCCGACAAGCCGCATGCCTACGCACTGAAGTTGAGTGGCGCAGGCGGTGCCAAGGCAACACTGGACCAGAGCTTCACCGAGGCGGGCGGCGGCACGGACGCGACCGTGGAGGTCGAGTACGACCTGCCGATGGGCCTCTTCGCCGGCGTCGCTGAGAAGCTGCTCGGCGGATCGATCGAGCGAGACTTCAGGCACGGAATGGAGAACTTCAAGGCGCTCTGCGAGGCGACGATTCCGGCTCACGTCTGAGCCGAGACCGACGGATGGTGGCGGCGGGTCACTCGGCCCGCTCCCCTCAGCCACCTGGCTTGCGAGGATGAAGGCTAGGCTTGTCGCGTTCGGCGAGGTCCAGATCGAGGGCGAAAGCTACGCCCGAGATGTGGTCATCGAAGGCGCGTCAGCCGCCGCCGAAAGCCCCTCGAAGGCGCGGCGCGAGCAGAGCGGGCACACGCCACTGTCGGTCGCAGAGGCCACTCCGTGGGGTAGGCATCAGCAGCGTTTGGGCGGCTCCGTCAGCTGCCCAAACTAGGTTGTGATGGGCTGAGGGCCCGTGTGCTCGACTGCTGATGCTTCACGCCACAGCCGAGGATGGGCCCTCAGAGACGCATCGTCACGAGGGTGGCCCGTCCGCACGCGTCCGCGCGCCGAACGCGACGAAGGCTACTTCGCCGGTCGGAACGCCACCTGGATCTCGATTGCAATGCCGGGCGGTGGGTCGAAGCCGAAGATGTCAACGGCGGAGTAATGACCCGGCACAGCGGGGACGCCGGTATCGAAGTGCGTGATGTCGAAGGTCGTGCGGGTCCCCCTGAAGGAGTCCGTCTCCTCGCCATTCGCGAAGAACGTCTGTGGTCCTGCCGACCCCGGCTCGATCGTCCAGCTCTCGATCTCCACGGAGATGTGGACGGCGCCGGCGCCGCCGCCACCGCCAAGGGTGTGGAAGCACCCAGAGCCTTCGACGTCACCCCAGGTCGCGGTCCCATCTGCCGAGCGGTCGAACTCGGCCCAGGCCCAGAAGCCGCCGAGGTTGGCACCGCAGAAGTCGGCGTTGTTGCAATTGAACGAAATGCCGACCTGCCACATGTCGTGGTCGGCTCCACCTCCGTACGCACCGGCCGTCGCCGTGGTCCCGACCATCAGGGCGGTCGAGACGGCCAGCGATGCGATGACCAACCGGATCCGCTGCATCGGGCTCTCCTTTCTCCTTGGCGCCCTCGGGCCGGAGGGACCTCGAGCGCTCGTGGGCTGTGTCTCGCCGCATCAAGGAGCCGGCCGGAGCTCCGCGGCCTCGGCTCAGCGCGACGCCCCCGGTCTCGTGGACGGTACTCCTGGATCGTCTGTGGCACGTCTCGGATGCCGAGGACGCCCGATCGGAGTCTTCCGGCTTATCGGGCAGGGTCATGGTCGGGACCGCCGCCGTATGCCATCGCCACGATCAACTCATGGTGCCGTGTCCTTAGGGAGGCAAAGACTTGACGACCGGCAAGGTCGCGGTAGCGTTAATCGCATCCAGCCACGGCCCATGACGTGGGTCGCGGCGTTCCTCATCCGGTTCATCCACCGGCTGGCGGCAGGCGCTCCAGGACTTGGAGGTCGGAACCCATGACGTCAGGGATCGACGGGGCCGGGCTTCAGGCCCCGCTGAAGCCAAATCGCCGGCCATGAGCTCGCCCGACCTGCCAGACAGCGTCGCGCGCAACGTCGCTGAATGGACGAAGTCGAACGCCGCGCACACCGACGCAAAAGCGCCAGAGACGTGGGCCAACGAGGAGATCACTTGGGGGGTCTTCGGTGTCCCCGAGGCAAAGCTTGGCGTGATTGGCGACGTCGGTGGCCTGGATGTCGTCGAACTCGGCTGTGGCACGGCGTACTTTTCCGCGTGGCTGGCGAAGCGCGGTGCGCGGCCAGTGGGCGTCGATCCGACGCCCGCACAGCTCGCGACGGCGCGGCGCATGCAGAAAGAGACCGGGATCGAGTTTCCGCTCATCGAGGCCGCCGCCGAGGCCGTTCCGCTACCGGACGCATCGTTCGACCTCGCCCTATCCGAGTATGGTGCGTCGCTGTGGGCCATCCCCGAGCGCTGGCTCGCGGAGGCGGCGCGGCTGCTGCGGCCGGGGGGCCGCCTACTCTTCTTGACGAACTCCACTCTGGTCACCCTCTGCTCGCCCGACGCGGGCGTGGCCGAGGAGCGGCTCTTACGTCCGCAGTTCGATGGGCTGTATCGAATCGAATGGCCCGGCGAGCTCGGGGTCGAGTATCACCCGACGCACGGGCAATGGATCGACCTCTTGAGGGAGAACGGCTTCGACGTGGTAGCCCTGCACGAGCTCCAGGCGCCGGAGGCCCGAACGACGCATACGTTTTACGACTACGTCACGATCGACTGGGCCCGGAAGTGGCCGAGCGAGGACCTCTGGGTAGCACGCAGGCGGTAGCCGCTCACGATCTGGCTGCGCCGGCAGTCGCTCGTCGGGTCGGCACGATGCGCTCATAGTGGCGCCGTCCAGCGAGCGGGAGCAACCGTCTCCGAGACCCGGTGGTGTAGCGGGGAGCGGTGACCGCACTGCTCGCGCGGTCGATAGGTTCCTCCTAGAAGGAGCCCCATACGCCGTGCCGTCGGTACCCGGCGACCATGGCCGCCGCAATGCCGACCTGGACGATCCCGACGACCGCCTGTAGGCCTGCGAACCACAGGGGGACGTCAGATGAGACGGCTCCGATAACCTGGAGCGCGAAGAGCGGCACCCGCAAGATGCCCGCCGCGAACGCGACCAGCACGAGCCAGAGCGTCCACCGCCAGCGCCGCACGGTACCGATCGCGAGCTCTACCAGCAGGCTCGTGATCCCAGCCAGGAGGGCGAGTCGGACCACAGGCAAGCCAGCCAGGCCGAGCGGCTCCAGCTGGGCGTCATACAGCTCGGGGGCGCCGAGGAGGATCGCGACGAGGGCGATCCAGCTGAAGATCACAAAGGCGAGCAGCAGCGCCTGCGTCCGGTTCATCGTGAAGGATCCATCAACCAGACAGTGTCGCCCGTGGCGCCTCAGCCGTCGCCTGTCAAGCGATCGTCGGCAGCAGGCTTCGAGCGTAACCATCCAACAGCGAGGGACAGCGCTCGCCGACCGTCGCCGAGCTCGTAGTAGGCCTTCGAGCGGGCGGGCTCAATATGGTCGGCAACGAGCTGCGCCACCCGGGCGTCGAAGGCCGCCTCGTCGTCGGGTGGCGGTGGATCGAAGCCGTCGAGCTCTGCGATTCGAAATGCCGTCACGCCGAGCGTCTCGGTCCGCTTCCGCTGCTCGGCCCACTCGCGGACGGCAGCCGGGAATAAGGCTGTCGCTCCGTTGAGGTGCTTCCGCTCCACTGTCGCACGGGCGGTTTCGAATGCGTGCAGCTCCGTCACCTGGCCGAAGAGGAGGTCGCGGACCTGGACCAGCCCCACCGGAGCCTTGTCGATCGGCTGTCCCCGGCCGACATGGACGGCGAGCCCGAGATGCGCGCTGAGCGCCCCGTCGATGAGGACCTCGCGGTCGATGAACTCCCCGGTGAGGGCGTTGATCCGCAAGACGAGCTGTGCCCGGAAGATCGTCTCGACGAGCGCCTTACGGACCGCCCTTGCGACGTCTTCCTTCGGCTGTCCGCGGCTCCGTGACCGAGCGCTCGTCTGCGCCTCGCGCGCCAGTCGATCCATCGGGCAATCGCTTGGGTCCTTGTTGAAGAGGGCCTCCGTGTACGTCTTGAAGTCATCGTACTCGTGCGCTTCGGCGAGCCAGCGCAGGACCAGCTCGGTCGGCGAGAGCGATGCCTCGAGCGCGGCCAGCCGCCGCTCGGCGGTCAAATATCGGACTCATCGTCATCGGCCGGGCGACGGCGGAGGACGACCTCTTCGAGCGCCTTGAGGCGCTCCAGTCAGCGCCCAGGAGCTTGATGGCGGCCGTGCCAACGGCGATGAGTGCCCCGGTTGATCGTGTTATCGAGCCCCAGTAGATCCGTCCGGGCGATCTCGAAGACGCGTCGGATGCCCTCCACCGAATCGAGTCCGGGCAGGTCGTAGGCGATCGCGATCGTGCCTTCCTTGCGCCGCCGGGCGCCGCCGAGGCGCCGCGCCTCGGCCGCGTCCGCCGCTCGCTCGGGGTCATGGGCGAAGCAATACGGGCGATCATGGAGGGGCGCCTCTGGCAGGGCTGACCGTCCGCCTTGGCGAAGGCGCATCGCCGGCGGATTACCAACGATTACCTCCGCTAATGCACACGGGTCCGGAGTTGAGTGGCAGCACGGCGCCACACCATGACGCGATCGTGTGGATCCCTGACCCGCGCGCCTGGCATGAGGAGTCCCGCCTCCGAGGGGACGAAGGCGGGACTCTGTGGTCATCAGTCGCGGAAAGAAGTAGTCGCGGAGCGAGTCGTCGAAAGGTAGCTGCCTTCAGGCAGCACCGCTTGTAACCGCGCCCGGATCCGCACGGGCAGGGATCGTTACGACCGAGCCGCTCTAGAAGCAACTCCTTATCGCCGTGGACGATCCGGTCGCCCCGTCCGACGTTCGTCTCGGACGGGAAGGCGCGCCGTCGCTTGCTCGTCCGTTCAAAAGCGCTCCTGCGGCTCGTCGCCGTCGTGCTCTCGCATCTCACACCTCCGTTCCGCGGACCTAACGGCGCCCGCGACGCGGCACGATACACCTCAACCATGGATCTGCTCCGCGGTCAGCCCGGTGAATGCCTGCCAGCGCTCGATGGAGAGCTGGACGAAGCGCGGATCAATCTCCATCGCGTAACACCGCCGGCCGAGCGCCTGCGCGGCCACGATGGCAGTCCCAGAACCAACGAGCGGGTCGTAGAGGGCGGCGCCTGGCCGCAGGTGGTTGCGGATCGGTGTCTTGAAGAGGACGATCGGCTTCTGCGTCGGGTGGTCGAGCTTCTCCTCGTCGTAGCCGGCCATGATCATCTTGGGACTCGGCGCCCGCCAGACCGTGGACTGGTCGCGCTCACCGAGGAACGGCACCTTCGCGCCTACTTTGCGGACGACCCAGCACGGCTCGTGCTGCCAGTGATACCAAGACCTCCCCATGGCGAAGAGCGTCTTCTCCCAGATCACCTGGGACACGTGCTCGAAGCCGATCCGGGGAGACTCCGGGCACTGAACGGTCTCGCTCAGAGATAGGAGCCGGCCCGGCGCCCTAGAAGTCGAAGTGATGGCACGCCCAGTACTGGACATCTCCGATCGGCGGAACCGGCAACCATTCGTCCGTCGGGCACGGCTGGCCGGCGAACAGATCGGCCCGGATCAGGATCTCGGTCCCGGCGAACGTCCCGTCGACACGAAAGACCTGATGTTCGACCGTGGGGACATCGGTCCCGGCGATGATGTCGCCGACACCCGGCCTGCCGGGTGGCGAGCAGTGGTAGTGACCGCCCAGCAGGATCAACGGCGTGCAGTTCCAGCCGTCCGCGATCGCATCGTCCAGGGTCCGACCGCCCGCCGAGACCGGGGACGCCATCGCTGCCAGGAGGCCCAGCAGTACGACCGACGTCAGGAGCCGCTCGACCCCTCGCCGGTCAGATCTCGAACGCATGTGGGTTACCTCCCTCGCTGCCGTCACCGGCGGCTTCTCCGGTGGACCTGACGAGCATGCCGAGGGGCGGTCGACGCGCTGGCTACCCGGGCTCTATGGCGCCTCTATCGGCGGCGCCAATCGGTGGAGGGACGATCCTCAGTCGTGGCAGTCGGTCGGGCCGATGCCGAGGGCGGCGGCGTCATCCAGCCGGTCGACCGGGAAGCACGGGACCTGGAGCGTGCCGGCAACGATCTTCGCCTCGAGCGCGTCGAGGGCGGGCCGGAGGTCGTCGATGTAGCCGCCCGAGTACGAGAGGCCGGAGGCGCCGGATTCGATCCCCCACTTCCATTCGCCGGCCCTGAACTGGCCCCTGACGTACTCGGCCACCACCTCGTAGGTCTGCGACTCGATGCCCTTCAGCACGGATGTGAGGATGTGCGCCTGCCACGCTCGGGCCTGCGTGGCGCCCGGCAGCCGCAATACGGTTTCGTACTGGTCGGAGTCAACTCCGATTGCCCACACCTGCCGGCCGCGCTCCCGCGAGAACAACGTCGCCGCGTCGAAGAGCCCGAGACCGGAGGTCCCGGCAGCATGGAAGATCACGTCGGCGCCGCTCTCGTACATCTGGAGCGCGCGGGCGCGGGCTCCCTCGACATCGTCGAAGCCGCCGAAGCCTCCGGGCGACAGGTACTCGACGAGGATCTCGACGTCCGGGTCAACAGCCCTGGCCCCGGCCTCGTAACCGGCCTGGAACCCCCAGATGCCGGTCCAGTCGACGCCACCGATGAACCCGATGGTGCCGGTCTTGCTGGTCATGGCGGCAGCTGCGCCCGCGAGGTATGACGGCTCCGAGTCCACCGACGTCAGATATGCAACATTGGGAGCGTGATTGCCGGGAACGCCGATGGCATATCTCGTCCGCGGGTGGTCGGTCGCCACGGCCTCCAGAGCGTTCACGATCATTCCCTGGACGACGATCAGCCCTGTGCCGTCCACGGACACCCGGCGCAGCTCATCCTTCTGGAGGCGCTCCAGTTGCATGGCCACTTCCGCCTGGGACATGTGCTCCCGGAAGTCGGCGCCCAGCTGTGCTTTGAGCTGTGCCAGCAGGTCGTCGGATGGGTACTTCCTGCCCACCAGCCCGAACTCGGTCACGGCGCGATCGAACCCGGCGACCGCCTGGAGGCTGACGACGCCCTCGTCGAACCACAGATACGCAACCGGTGCCGGCGCAGCCGGTGGGGCGGCGACGAAGCCGTAGCCAACCACGAAGGCGAGGATGAGCGCGGCCATGCCCGCCGCAGCGAGACCGAGGAGCCGCCGGCGGGCGCTTCGGGCCAGGCGACGATGCTCGTCGAGGCGGGCGTCCTCGGCGGCCCTTTCCAGCCATTGGTGTTCGGCGCCGGCCTTGAGGAACTCGAGCTCGCCGGCCGTCAGCTGAAGGCTTCCTTCGCGGCTCCAGGTCTCGAACTCCACCAGACGGGTGCCGGTGACGAGGTACTCGGGGTCGCGACCGGACAGTTCCCATTCGTCGACGGCCGATAGCAGGGCGTCCCGCTTCCGCAGGGCGGCCCGGTGCCGATCGATCCAGCCGGTGAGCCGATCCCACTCGGTGATCAGCGCCTCGTGCGCCAGCTCGACGGTCGCCTGTCCGGTCAGCTCGTCGCGGTCGAAGGTCAGCAGCCGGTGTCGGCCGAAGGCGGTCAGCACGGACGATAGTGCCACGGCATCGATTCCCAGGTCGGTCAGCTCGGATAGCCTCAGCCGCCGCCGTGCGTCGGCGGTCCCGCGGCCGAGCCTGACGAGACGGAGGAAGACCTGGATGGCGATCCGCTGCTCGTCGGGCTCGAGCCCGAGGAACGTGGCCTCCGCGCGACGCGAGAGGACCCCGCGAAGGCCGCCCAGGGCCGCGTACCCGGCCGGCGTCAGCGTCGGGCTGGTCCGCTGCTCGAAGAGCTCGGTGAGCGCGTACTGAAGGAGTGGCAGGCTGCCGGGGCGCGCGACCGAGTCGGCTACGAGCTCGGCCAACAGCACCGACTCGACGGTCACGCCGACTCGCTCGGCCGGCTCGACGATCGCCGCCTCGAGCTCCCGCGCAGTCATGGGCAGGACGTGCACCACGCCGGGCACGAAGGCCTCGCTGAACTCGGGATGCTGGAGCGGCCGGTCGTAGAAGTCGGCCCGGAGCCCGAGCACGACGACCAGGCGCCCCGCGGCCTCGTCGAGGCTGGCGGCGAGGGCGCTGAGGAACTGGTTGGAGCGGGACGCCTCGGTGAGCGTGGAAAGCTGCTCGAAGTGGTCGATGACGAGGACGAGACGCGTTCCCTCCTCCAGCGGCGGCAGGAACAGCCGGCCGACGATCGGTGCCCGGTCATCCGGCCGCAACCGGCCGATCCGCGCCAGGACCGACTGCACGTCGGCCAGCGGATCCGACCCGACCGGCACCGGGACGATGACCCAGCGGTCCGAGCCGGGCAGCGCTCCCCGCCGGAGCCTGGGGATGAGGCCGGCGGCGATCACGCTCGACTTGCCCGAACCTGACGGGCCGACGAGGGCGATGAGGCGGTGCCCATCGGCAATGGCCGCCAGCAGGCGTTCGACGAGCGCTTCTCGACCGAAGAAGTCCTCCGAGTCCGCCTCGCCAAATGGCTGCAGGCCCTTGTAGGGGTTCCGCTCGCCCCGCCGGCGCGGCTCCGCGGTGGGCGCTTGCAACAGCGACGGGTCGTGCAGAAGCACACGGTCCCGCAGCTGCTGGAGCGGCGGCGACGGCTCGAGCCCTAGCTCCTGGACCAGCAGCTGCCGGAGCCGGTCGTATGTCCGAAGCGCCTCCGCGTGCCGACCGGATTGGTAGAGGGCGATCATAAGGAGCTCGCGTGAGCGCTCGCGAAGGGGATCTTCGCGGATGGCCGTTTCGAGCAGCGCCACGGCCCTGCTGGCCCGCCGCGCATCGATCTCTGCGGCTGCGAGGGCCTCGATCGCGTCGAGGTGCAGGTCGTGGAATCGCCTGATGTACTGCTGCGCAAACTCCTCGTACGTGAAGTCCGAGAGGGCAGGACCGCTCCAGAGCTCCAAGGCGCTGCGCAGGGTCCGGATCGCGGACTCTCGCTCACCGACGTCGAGCTGCGCCGACCCCTCACGCACGAGCCGTTCGAACCGCCTCGCATCGACGGACTCGACCGGTGCATCGAGTTGGTAGCCGGGTTGGCGGTGGAGGATGAGCCGTCGGCCCGCCAGCGGTTCAAGGGCCTTGCGCAGCTCCGAAACGTAGATCTGGATCGAGTGCCCGGCGGTCCGCGGGGGATCGTCCCCCCACAGCAGCTCGACGAGTCGATCGGCGGGCACGATCTGGCCGACGTGAAGCAGGAGGATGGCGAGAAGCGCGCGCTGCTTGGGCGGGCCCAGCTCCGCGGCCGCTCCGCCCTCTCCGGCCTCCAGGGCGCCGAGGATCCGAAATTCCATGCAGTATCTCCGGCGTCGCGCGAGAGATGGTCGGTCCCCCACGCTCCGCGGTCGAGGGTGATTCGCTATCGTCAGGACACCGCTCTATCCGCTCTCTACGCTGCTGCTGAAGCCAGAATAGGAGTCAGGCGTGGGACTCGCCGGAAGCTCGTACACGTCCACTGGCGCCATGCCGGCAACGTTCGCTTCAGCCCGGCCGTGACCACAAAGAACGGTGGCTCCGTACGGCTCGCACCGGACGGCCTCGTTGCCGCACCGTCAGGAGGAAGCGTCGCCACACATCGATGAAACCAGCGCCATCGGGGGCGACTCGTCAAGACCATCGGGCGCGCCATACCGATCGTCCCGAGGGGACAACCTGCTATCATTACATCCATTGGAATGTAAGGAGGGCGAAGCCGTGGAAGTCAGCGCTCGACTCAGTTCGAAGGGGCAGGTGACCGTCCCGCGCGCCGTCCGCGAGGCGCTATCGCTCCACGAGGGCGATCGCGTCGTATTCCGTGTCGAGGGTCGACGCGCCGTCCTCGCCCGAACTCCGGATCTGCTGACTCTGGCAGGGTCGATCAGCGTGCCCGCCGCGAAGCGGGGGACGCCGTGGGCCGAGGTTCTCCGGGAGACGCGCCGCTCCCGCGCGACAGCGAGGCGGTGACCGCGTTCGTCGACACCAACGTCCTCGTCCGGCATCTCACCGGTGACCCGCCGGCCCAGGCGGCCCGGGCAACGCGGTACCTGCACCAGGCCGACGAGCTCCTGCTGCCCGACCTCATCCTCGCCGAGGTTGCCTATGTGCTCGAGTCGTTCTATGAGACGCCCCGTGCGCAGGTCGCCGAGACGCTCCGGGCGGTGTTGGCATTCCCGGCGATCCGGGTCGTCGACGACGAGCTGCTCCTGCGGACCGTCGAGGTGTACGACGGCCATCGCCTCTACTTGGCCGATGCGTACCTGGTCGCCAGCGCCGAGCGGACCGGCGTCGGAGAGGTCGTCTCGTTCGATCGCGCAATCGACCGGGTGGGTACCGTTCGTCGCGGCGAGCCAACCTAGGCGATCTGCGTGGAGCCGGTCTGGGGGACCCCTATCTGGACCCTTATGGATCCTGTTTCTTGTGTCTCATACGTCTCTTCTTGGTACTGGCTGATCGCGGCTGAGACGCATGAGACGGTTCACCGGAAGTCCGGTATGCGGTACCAGCTCGAAGTCTGCAGCGCAGGAGACGGCCAACGCCCTCATGCGGATTGATCCGCCGACTCGAACTCGCGTCGCCCGACGATGGGAGGTTGTTAGTACGGCCCTGACACCTGCCGGGAGACCTTAGCGGCACGGGGGCGCACCTCGCAGTTCACCCGGGCGAAGCGAGCATGCGGTACCTACAGCATTCACTGGAGGCAGGGCACCATGGCTCGTCGCGGAGCGCGTCGCATCCCCGTCATTGGAGAAAATTCGGGCATGCAGGTGACATATGCCTCAAAGGGAGGGTTCCAGCGGTGGGCGAGCTGACGGACCAGGTGCGGTCCTTTCTCGGCCAGCGGCGTTACGCAGTGCTCGCGACCCACGATCCGGACGGCGGCATCCGCCTTACGCCGATCTGGTTTCTCTTCGAGGACGACCGCTTCTATTTCGCGTCGTCATCCGGAAGCCGGACGGTGAAGAACGTCAAACGGGCCATCTGGGCCTCGGTCTTGGTCGATGCACGCAAGCCGGGGCGGGAGCGCTGGGTCTCGACGTCAGGCCCGGGTGAGATCCTGCGCGACGGCGAAGCGCAGTCGATCAACGCCCGCATCAGGCGCCGATACCTCGCGCCGAAAGCCCTCGACGGCCCGATCGAAGCCGCCCTCCGCGAGTCGGACGACGTCACGCTCCGGCTGACGCCGACCGTGTGGCGGTCGTGGACAGCGCCGATGGTGGACTCGCCGGAGGAGTTGTTCCAAGCGGTCGACGTCTAGAGTCGAGCGTCTCGTCGCGGCGAAGGAACAGCGGGCGGGATCGTCCTCGACCTCGCGATGCCGGAGGGAAGCTCATCGGGATCGAACCTCTGGGCGCTCGGAAAGCCGTTCTCGACGGACATCTGGACGAGCCTGAGCGCCGATAGGTCTCGGCGCGCGCGGCGCGCCTCGCCCTGGCGGACCCGCGGTGCCCCGCAGACCAGGTGCCTGCATCGAGATGGTGGTGTGGGGCGCGGAAGGGCGGCCACGGCGACACCGGCACCCGCGGATTGCCACCCCGGTCACCGAGTGGATGCAGCTCAATTGCTCGTAGTCGAGGCTGGTCCCCGTGGAGACGCTTTGTCCGCGGCGACAGGGAGCTAGCAGCGGGAGCGGTGTGTCGGGATAGCGGCGTCTAGCTAGGTAAAAGGGTCGCGTCACCTTTGACGATCCCGCCGCCGAGGGCTAGCGCTCGTCGACCAGCTCGCCATCCACGGCCGAGTGATCGATGGTCATTCCCAGTGTGGCCCCGACAAG
>WNFU01000443.1_pt1 | contig 56361 bp, 51 predicted proteins | sample 5400121 | NCBI WGS metagenome assembly WNFU01 (sample SAMN13153360, study PRJNA577476) | soil metagenome | isolation source: 100 cm soil or saprolite under grassland replicate 1 | place: USA:California | collected 2016-06-15 | reverse complement strand
TGCGCACGGAGAACAGTGTGTCTTGCATGAAATCCTCACCACGCATCGCTCTGTCCCCGGCAAGAAGATTACGAAAACCGTTGCCAGAACAGTAGCCGCAATCCACTCTTTTGCAAGTCGAATTTCAACAAACTGCTAGAGCGCCGCGTCGGCGGAACCGGGCACTCGGAGCCAGGCGCCGGGCAGGCCGCGCCAGCGCCGCCATGCGCTGCTCGCATAACGCAGCAGCATACACAGGCCGCCGACGACAACCGCCGCGTACGTCACCGTGCGCGGAAGCCGCAACACCGACGTCGGGTCGTCCCACGCGTCGATCGAGAACTCGACGGCGAGCGCGAGCACGGTCAGCAGGAACGCCATCACCAGCAGATCGGCGGCGGCCATCAGCCAGCGGCGCAGCGTCGGCGGCAGCAACGTGACGACCATGTCGATCGCGACGTGCATGCCGTACTTGAATCCCGCCGCCGCACCGACGAAGACGACCCAGGCGAACGCGATGGCGGCGATCTCGCCGGTCCACGTCGCCGGCTGCTCGGTCACATAGCGGGTGACGACACCCCAGCAGACGGCGAAAACGACGATGACCAGCGCCGCACCGGCGACCGTTTCCTCGAAATGAGCGAACGGTCCTGCCGTGAAGCGGCTCCGAGACGTCACTTCAGGTTGGACAGCACGGTTTCACGAAGACCGGGCGTCCACTTCGGAAACGCCGTGTAGACGCTCGCGGTGGCCTTCTGGAACGCCGGCACGTCGACATCGGTCACGAACGTCACGCCGGCGGCCTTGAACTTGGACACGTAGTCGTCCTGGCTCGCGAGCGTGAGCCGTGTCATCTCGGCGCCCGCTTTCTTGCCTTCTTCGAGCAGAATCTGCTGAATGTCCTTCGGCAGCTTGTTGAAGAAGCCGGCGTTGATCGGCCACATCACGAACGCCGTGAAGTGTCCGGTCATCGAAATGACCTTGCGCGTCTCCTGCAGCTTCACACCCCACAGCGACCCGAGCGGCGCCTCGGCGGCCTGGACGACATTCTGCGAGAGCGCGTTGTAGACCTCCGACCATTGGACCGTCGCCGGCCTCGCGCCCATCGCCTTGAAGGTCTCGATCCACATCGTGTTCGGCGGCACGCGCACGGTCATGCCGGCCATGTCCTCGGGCTTCCTGACCGGCTTATCGGCGATGACATGGCGCTGGCCGAAGAAGCCGTTCGCCATGATCAGCTTGAAGCCGGCCGCCTCGAGCTTCTTCTCGATATCCTTGAACCAGTTCGACGCCAGCAGCTTTTCGTACTCCTGCGGCGTCTTGATCAGGTAGGGACCGTTGAGCACGCCGACATCGGGCACGAAATCCGACAGGTAGCCCGGGTCGGTGATGTTCATGACGTTGGCCCCTTGGCGGATCATCTCGTTCACGTCCTTTCCCGGGCCCAGCTGCTCGGCGGGAAACACGGTGATCTGGACACGACCGTTGGTGCGCGCGGCGACATTCTTCGCGAAATATTCGGCGGCCTGGTGCGCCGGCTCGCTCGGCGACAACGAATGCGCGAAGCGGATCTTGATGTCCTGCGCCGCCGCGGACATCGAGGCGGCGAGCGCGGTGATAGCGAGACAGGCGGTCAAAGATTTCATGAGATCTCCTGAAAGTTTTGGTTGGGAGCGAGTGCCGGCGCGTGCCGCGCACGACAATCGGGTCGACCGGGGGTCACCGCATCATTGCTCGAGCGGCTGGCGGTTCGGGTTCAGTTTGCCGCGCGCCTGCGCGCCGGCGTAGAGGATCCGCAACTGGCGGTCGATGATCGCGCCGTGGCGCGCCACGGCGGCCGGGTGCAGGTCCGCCTCGGGCGGTTGTTCCGGCTCGAAATGGCCATGAGTATCACGGCCGCGCACGAGCAGCGCGCTGTCGCGGATCGGCGAGAGCTGGCGCACGTTCGTCGGGATGTAGCGGATTGCAAAACCCGCCCGTGGTAGCGGCGACCGGTTCGGCTGCGAACCGTGAAACAGCAGCACATGGTGAAGCGACATCTCGCCGGGCTGGAGCTCGACATCGACGACTGTCGCCGGGTCGACCTGCACCGCGATCTCCTGCCCGCGGGACAGCATGTTCGCGTCGTCGAACCGATCTTCATGCGGCACCTGCGCGCGATGCGTGCCCGGGACCACCTGCATGCAACCGGACTCGCGCGTGCTCGGCGTCAACGCAACCCAGGCGGTCGCGACATCGGGCGACGACAGGCCCCAGTACGTCGCGTCCTGATGCCAGCTCACGTAGGCTGCGTCGCCAACAGGCTTCGCGAAGAACTGCGAGCTCCAGCACCACAGGTTCGGACCAAGCAGCGACTCGACGGCGTCTACGATGCGCGGGTCGCGGACCAGCGCGTCGAGCCACGTGTACAGCAGGTGCGGCTTCTGATTGTTGCGGCCCTTGATGGAGTCGGCATTCGCCTGGTAGCGCGCGTACAGCGCGTCGGCCTCTGCAGCCGGCATTACGCGCAGCGGGTGCAGGATCCCGTGTTCCCGATATTTCGCAATCTCCGCTTCCGACAAACTCGTAGCCATGACCATCGCCCAATCGATAAAGATGTCTTGCTCGCTCTTACGCTTCGCGCATGAAGATATTCGGCATGCGTTCCAGCAGGCTGATCGGCGCGGCTGACTTGATTCGCACGGCACGCGCGGCATCCCTGCTCAATATTTTCCGTACTTCTTCACGGCATCGGACATCGCCCAAACGTTCTCGGGCTTGCAGTAATCGGTCAGGCTGTTGCCGCTACTGATCATGTAGCCGCCGCCTGCGCCCGCAGCGGCAATGCGCTCCTTCACTTCCCGGTCCACGCCTTCGGGCGGGCCCAAGGTGAGCGTGTAGTCGAGGTCGATATTGCCGATGATGCACACCTTCGACCCGTACTGCGCCTTCATCTTGCCTATGTCCATGGCGGAGGGCTGGATCGGATGAATGGCGTTCATCCCGAGCTTCAGCAGCCCGTCGAGGACCGGAAACAGGTTGCCGTCGCTATGGTAGGCCCACGGCTTTCTGATCGCGTCGGCCACCATCTTCTGATATGGGTACACGAACTCCTCGTACATCTCCATGTTGACCCACGGCATCTTGGTGTCGGCGATATCATCCGCTGCCCAGTAGAAATCGAGATCCAGCTTGTTGAGATTTTCGACCACGCGCACCGACCATTCGGCGTAGCGATGGTGGATCTCTTTCACCAGGTCCGGATCGTCGTAGATCATCAGCGAGAACACATCGAGGCCCATGCTCTCGATCGTGCTCGCGGTGCCCAGCCGAATCCCCGCGTATACGGCATAGTCCTCGCGGTACTGCTCGATCCACTTGGCTACCTGCTCGTAGCGCGCCGGATGATCGGGGTCGGGAAGGAACTCATCGAACAGCTTCAGCGAGTCGCGGTCGACCAGCAGGCCTTTCTTGACGAACGATCTTCCGTTTGCGTCCAGTCCCATCTCGGCGATCCACGGCGGCCGAAAGTCGAACGTGATCTTCTTCGGAAAGTAGAACGCCTCCTTCACCTCTGCCGGTGACCTCTGCTGCCAACTGGAGGTGGCCGCAGTGCCGCTGGGGAAACTGAAGCCGAACCCGTCCATCCCCAATGCGCGACAGAGCTCTCCCGGCGTGTAATCTGTGCGCCCGCCCATGATCCGGATCTGCATCCGTTCATCGAATCCGCCTTCGATCCAGGGCACCTGGTCCGGCTGACGACGGTGCAGCGCCGTCATGACTCTTTCTCTGGGCGTCATCTCGCGGTCTTCCGTATCCACATCGCGTCGATCAGCGCGTCCTGCGTGATTGTGCGCGGGTTCATGCCTGCAGCGAGCGCATTGCGGATCTCCGTCGCTCCGCGACGCTTGCTGCCGATGACAAGGTTCTTGATGGCCTCGGTCGCGGCCGACATGGTCGCCTCGCTCCTTCGTTTCCCGGATGTGCACGGCGCCACCAGCCGACCCCGCGGGATTCCGATATTTCAGTGATATGTTAGAACTTTACACTGACGTCAACCGTTTTCTTCGCCGGCTCTTAACCGGCATCAAAAAATCGTAAGCCGGGCCGCTGAGCGATCGGAAGGCGGCCAACACCCGAAAGTTGCCGTCAGCGGTCATGACCAGCACGGCAAAGGCCGCGGAGGCAGCTCGACGAACGTTGGAACTTCGGCGAGCTCGGCGATGTTCGCGTACAAGGGCGCTGGCAGACACCGATCGCTTCAGCGGCCACCGACCGCGCGCAGTTCGCCGGCTTCATTCGATCTTAAGCTGCCCACCAGCAAGTTCGACGTCGCGAACTCGGACGGCGATCTCGCCGAGCGATCGCTGCAACTGGGCAGCGGCACAACGGACGTCATACTTGGCGGCTACTTCCGTCAGGTGTCGGCGGTCGCGCAATCCTCGTGGTTCGTACAGACGCAGGGTCAGTGGGCGAGCCACACACGAGTCAGGCGCGCCGGGTGCAGAGGATACCGGCGGTCGCTTTGTCGCCGCTGCGCCCGGTATCAGCTCCGCGGTTACGCGGCTGTGCGCATGCTCGACGCGACGCCGAGATTCTGGGAAGCGTTGCGGATGGCCGGACTGCCGGCCGCCTGGCTGCGACGCCAGGCATGTTCGGCGCACGCGTGGATGCCGATGCGCCGTAAGGGCATTTTGGGACCACCGCCTGGCCCACACATTCGTTCAACTGCGTCGCTACTCATCGCGGCACGCGCGACGGCATCCGGCGGGAGCTGGTTGCGGGGGCCCGCAACCTGACTTGGAAGCGCGTACGAATCAAACCCTGTGGATAGCTCGGAAGCTCATTTCGACCGATGCGGCTCCCTCATGCTGAGAGTCAACGCTGGCCAGGTCGTGAAGATGCTCTTGATGCTTGAGCATCGACATGACTGATGCTATGATGCTTCCATGCGTACCACGGTTCGCGTGGATGACGAGCTCCTTGAGCGACTGAAGGCGCAGGCGCAAAAGGAAAAGGTGAGCCTGACCCGTCTCATCAACCGCACACTCAAGGCGGGGCTGCAGGTCGGGCGCGCGCGTCGTCCGAAGCGGCCCCTCTATCGCGAGCGTGCCCAAGCTCTCGGGGCACCCCGCGTGTCGCTCGACAAGGCGCTCGCCCTGGCTGCCGCGCTGGAGGACGAGGAAATCGTCCGCGAGTTTGCGCTACGCAAGTGAAAATCGTCGACCTGAATGTCCTGCTCTACGCGGTGAACTCGGACGCAGCGCTGCACCAGCGCGTGCGCGCGTGGTGGGAAGCGGCCGTGAACGACGACGAGACTATCGGCTTGCCTTGGGTCGTCCTGCTCGGCTTCCTGCGGCTCACCACCAATCCTCGCGTGTTCCCGCGCCCGCTTGCGCCGGACGCGGCGGCCGCAAAGGTCGATACGTGGCTCGCCCTGGACAACATCCGCATCGTCTGCGAAAAGGACGACCATTGGGAAAGCTTGAAAACGCTCCTCCACCAAAGCGGCACCGCGGGCAATCTTACGACCGATGCGCATCTCGCAGCACTCGCTCTGACTCACGACGCAGTGCTCGTATCATGCGACACTGATTTCACCCGCTTCAAGGGGCTGCGCTGGGAGAATCCGCTCCGGTGACCGGGCAAGGTCGACGCGACAAACCAGCAGCTGGGGCATCAACAACAACGGGTGACACTGCGCATGCTGCGCCATGGGTTTGACCACGCGCGCGGGAGGCACCGCACGGGTACATCGAGGCGGCCGACGAAACAACGGTCGATCGCGGCGAAGAAATCGCCCTCAAGCGGTCACAGGCTTTCCAATAGATTCTTCCGGTCCGGGTAATTTGGGACAAATGGGAGGCCCTTCAGATCAGGACTACCTGCAATTCCACTGGTTTGATGGCCCCCAACTTTGAAGCTTCTGGTGGCAGATGGTTTTTCTGGACACCAACGGGCCCCTGACCCCCGTGATTGGTATTTCTCTTCAGGCACCTATGAATACTGGGAGGGACCTCGAGCTGCAGCAGAACCTCAGTCGCTCGCCCTGGTCGGCGTCGCCTTGGCAACGTTGGTCTTGGTTCGATCCAGACGGTCGCGCGTCCGGCTGCACGCGTAACAAACTGCTCGACGTCATTGGTCGCCCACGCATTGCTGCGTGAAGGTGCGCTAGGCAGCGGCGGATGGTCGCGAGGGATAGAGCTACTGCAACCCATAGCGAATTCCAAAGATGCTCGGCGACTCCGACGCTCCGGCACAAATTAGGCACAGGCCCGAAAAGCAAACGGCTCGCCAAAGTGGCAAGCCGCTGAATTGTTGGTTGCGGGGGTTGCAACCGGACCGTCTACACGTTAGCGGAACAGGGCCGGGCGGCGCAGATGGTCCGATTAGCGCCCGGGAACCCGGCCACGCCAGTATCCAGGTAACTGCGAATGGTGCGCCAGGGCGAAAACGACGATGCTGTAGGACTCCGGCCGATAAACAATCGAGAACGGAAAGTCCTTGAGCATCACGCGGCGGGTATTCGACTCCGCCGGTGAGCCGGCGAGAGGGAAAGCCAACGCAGCGCAGTCGCTTCTTCTACGGCGGCGACGAAATGCGCGCCCTGCCCCGGCTGAACTCCGTTGTAGTAGGCGATCTCGGCGAGAAACTCTTCGCGCGCGGGCGCGACGAACCGCGCTCGTTTCACCGCGCGATACGTCTAACTTCGGCAAAAACGTCCTCGGCGGAAAACGCCTTCACTTCGCAGCGATCGTATGCCGCGACTCGCTGCTCGATTTCCCGATTCCAGGCGCGCTCGATCTCGGCGAGCTGAGTGCGCTGCAGGGATTCCAGCATCACTTCCGCCAGTCGAGCACGGTCGTCTGGCGAAAGGGATTTCGCTTGTTGCTCAATATCGGACAGCAGCACTGGCATGGTCCACCTACGAGGTAAAGTTGTTGGGCTTATTCTACTGCAACCTCACCAATTGCGAAGAGGGACGACCGCGCAAGGATCACCGGGAATTTCAAGCAAGCCACGAGGGATTCGGTGGATTTGAGCAGATCTCGACGTGCAGAGCACGATCATCCAGCGAAAACAGATGGCGCTTGTTGCTCAATCGAGAGCGACGCGTGCTGCGTGGTCAGGCCGTGGGCACCATCTGTCGGCAAAGGTATGCCGCATCGTCTTCAACGCCAAAAAGGACGCCAGACCTCATGTTATGCATCCAGTGCAAGCCGAGAAAATACACACCATGGCATCGAGTCACACCGCGACGCTGTGCAGGGACTCCAGCGGCATCGAAAATCGGTACGTTGACCCAGTCGAACGCGTATTTGTAGCCGGTGCACCAGACAATTGAGTTTACATTGGCAGCGCGCAAGTCCAAGGTCGTTGATGTGCCGCCTTCTTTCATTGGAAGCGGCAGCGCCAGCTCGGAGCCAACTTCGTCAGCGGAGTCCATGCCGACGGTTTCTGCGTAATCGTCGGCACATCGGACGAACTCAACGAGCGACTGGTCGGCGTAAGCAAGCCTTTGCTCGACATCGTTGTCGAATGCGACGGCTCCATCGCGGACATCGCGGAATCGTCCCAAAAGAACGACTCCATGCGCCGCGAACGTACGAAGATCGACGTCATGGCCGCCGTTTGCGCCGGTCAGCAATAGCGGCGGCGGAATTTTTCGCTCAGGCAGACTATCGATCGGCGTATCGAAGCGACCAAGCACGTTAAGCCAGAACAAGAGATCCTTTCCGCGGTAGCGTCGGGGTGCGCGTTTGTGCAGGCTCACAGAAAGGTAAACGGTACGTCCGGCTTGGTAAAGCTCTTCCGCGATCTGGCAGCCGGAGCTGCCCGTTCCCACTACCAACACCGCTCCCGGTCGAAGCTGCTCGGGATTCATGTAATGGCTGGCATGTAGCTGCGTGATTTCTCGAGGCAACGATGCCGCTTGTGCCGGCACCGATGGCACCTGGAAAGGCCCGGTGGCCAGAACCACGTGCAACGCTTCAATCGTGCCGTGGCTCGTGTCCAGCACGTAGCGCGCAGACTCCGAATCCCGCCTCAGCGCGCGTACCTCCACCCCGCAGCGCACTGGAGCTCCGATGACATGCGCGTATTCGTCGATGAATGCGGCAACGTCTTCTTTGTTCGCGAACCCCTCCGGATCCCTGGCATGGTACGCATAGCCGGGGAGCCGCAGCGACCAGTTGGGAAACTGAAAATTGAGTGAATCCCAGCGCTCGCGGCGCCAACGGTCGGCGACCCGATGCCGCTCGAGCAAGACATGCTCCTGACCCACTTGGCGCAGGTAGTAGCTCATCACGAGCCCCGCTTGGCCCGCACCAATGACGACAGTTTCGATTTGTTCCTTCATGCCTTGCTACCCGTCAACCAGTGTCACGCAGAAGCGAGACGCTGGGCCTCGGCCACGCAGTGGAGAGTGTACCGACGCGCGGCCCATCAGCAAACGGCATACCAAGACTGGCAAGTTAAGCCCGTCGCTTTTCGTAGCCTTAACGGGTTTTCAAGCGACATCGAGTTGGGCACCATGGGGCGTGTGCTGAAGCCGAAAGCCCCCCTCTTTCCCCACGATTTCAGGGTATCAATCGACGACAGCTTAATTTAGGGTTCTCACATTGAGCAGGGAGCTTGCATCCCTGGTTGCCCATCGCGGGTGACGAAGGCAGGCACGCAAGCTGGCCGCGTGCGCGAGGCTATGCAGACAGCGACCGCCGCCATGCTTCAGGCGGCCCCTCTGTTTGGGCATCGCATATTGAAAGAAGACACCCCGCTCGGCCGTCACTTGGGGTCGGTGGGCGGAATCGAACTTCGCTGTTCTCCGGGCTACGTGCGGTTTTAGTAAGCGATCGTCCACCCTTACCACCACTATTTGTTAGCGCCGGAGTAATACTGACCCACTGCGTCGAAGTAAAGCTGACCCACCTGGGCGAAGATGGCGGCCTTTTGGCCACCGAGGATGCTTACCCAGGAGCAAGCAGTGGAGATCAGAGTGATGGCCCGGCGGGGCATGGCAGTTCGGCAGATCGCGCGAGAGCTTGGCTGCTCTCGCAACAGCGTCAAACGATATCTGCGTGACGCGCAGGCGTCGCGCTACGGGCCGCGCTCGCCGCGCACCGGCTGTCGCTCGACGAGACTTCTGTATCTGCTGAGCCGGAACGATGGCTCAATTTGGCGCTTTCGTCGCTGCGCTGTTGCCACTCTCTCTGCTGCGAGCATACTGTCTGATGGTGACGTGCTCGGAGCCGTGTTCGATATCGCAAGGCACGATCGAGGTAGCGATTTCGTGCTGCACGCACTCCGGATCGCTTTTTTTGCGAGGAGGCGATATGCAACTATCCTGGACAGTATCCAGCGTGTCAGATGGTAGTTCTGCACCCGGCGCGCCCGTTGCGGCAGTTCCGTGGGGTCAGCGGCTTGCCGTGTTCGTCACCGGCATCGACGGCGGCATCTATACCACCGGAGGAAACGCTGAAGGAGGATTCGGGCCGTGGGCTTCCATCTCGCAGGGCTCGAGCACGCCGGGCGCGCCAGTTACCGCCGTTCGGTGGGGACAGCGTTTCGCCGTTTTCGTCGCCGGTACTGACGGCGGCGTCTACACCACTGGAGGTGATCCGCAAGGCGGCTTCGGACCTTGGGCTTCCGTTTCGCAGGGTTCGAGCAAACCGGGAGGACGAGTTACTGCAATTCCGTGGGGACAGCGCTTCGCTCTGTTTCTCGCAGATAGCGCCGGCGGAGTTTACACAACCGGAGGCGACCCGCAAGGAGGTTTCGGCCCGTGGGCTTCCGTGTCCGAGGGAGCGACCGCGCCCGGCGCGCCCGTTACGGCGGTTCCGTGGGGCCAACGCTGCGCGGTGTTTCTCGCTGATCCCAATGGCGGGGTCTACACCACCGGAGGTGATCCGCAAGGCGGTTTCGGACCTTGGGCTTCGGTGTCAGAAGGCTCGACGATCCCCGGCGCGCCCGTGACTGCCGTTCCGTGGGGACACCAGGTTGCGCTGTTCATCGCTGATCGCAACGGCGGGGTCTACACGGCCGCAGGTGACCCTCAAGCAGGCTTCGGACCATGGGCGTCTGTAGCTGAGGGTCGCACGACGCCCGGCGGTTCGGTCACGGCAATTCCGCGGGGACAGCGGTTCGCGCTCTTCATTGTCGATCCCAACGGTGCGATCTACTGGACTGAAGGGGATCCGCAGCAAGACTTTGAACCTTGGAAGCACGTGCGCGGAATCAAGGCTACGCCAGGCTCGCCCGTGACTGCGGTGGCACTTGGAGACGCGCTTGCGCTGTTCATCAGCGATGTCAACGGCCGGATCGTTACGTTGAAAGGAGAAAAAGCAATAACGACGCAGTTCTCGCCGATGCAGCACGGCTGGCATTTTCCGAATTCTTTCGTCAATCACGTCATCGGCAACGTTCTCGAGACCCAAGGGCTTTGCGGCGGCATGGCCTATTCGGCGCTCGATTACTACTTCGCCGGCGTGCCGATACCGACACACCGACCCGGCGATTTCGGCGATCCCATGGCATCGGTACCTCCTGACGGTCGCCTCCATACGATGATTTTCAATCGGCTGATCGACAGCTTCAAAGACAATTTCGGCAAATGGTCGTGCATCTATCCGGCCCTCGACGCCGCGATCGGGGCCGCGCTGGGCATTGTGGTTGGCGGCGGGATACTCGGTGCAATCGGCGCCGCCGGCGGATTCATCTACGGCGAGCTGAACAACGTATTCGAATGCCCGCGTGGCGGCGCGGCAGGCATGACGCGTCGGGAGCTTCCGATTCTCACGGGCAATTTCCTCGACAAAGGGATACCGGTTCCGCTCGGCCTCATCTTCGACGAAGACATATTGCATATCGGTGACAGCCATCAAGTCGTCGCTTATGGGTACTCGATGAGCGGGACGACTATGACTATCAAGATCTACGACAACCGATACCCTGACGCCGAGCACACGCTCAAAGTCGATGCCAGCAATCCGGGACGCATCGACGAGTCGGATGGCTCTCAGTGGGCGGGACTTCTCGTCGAAGACGCTTATCGTCCACAGTGGCCGTCGTATGGCGCCGATATCAGCATCGCGTCTGCGCAGTCCGTCGAGTTGAACGGCGTACGCATGAAGCCTTTGATCGAGTCGGTGCGCAAGTCGGTCACGATTTCCATGGTGCCGAAGCAACCCGCGGCAACGCTGCTTGTCGATGACTACTCCGTAACGAACGGCGGCGAATTCGATGCCCACTATCTGAGTTTTGGTATCGAAATCCATGCTCCGGACGACAGTCAGTCCTTCGTGCAGGCTGCTGCACCGGCGCCGGATAACCGCCTCGCTCCAGGCGACCGCATGCCGGTGTCCATTACGGTTCCGAGCTTCGGGTCTGTGCCTGGCACTTACACGATCTTTGCGGGCTTTTACAGTGTCGGCGGTCAGCCCACTTGGTGCCGTGTGTTGTACCCGCCAGCCAGCGTCACGACTGTTTGAGGCCGCAGTGTCTGCAAAGGCCAAGCCCCAGATGACCTGTCATCGACACCGCTGCGGCAGGTCGGTTTCGACGTCGATCCACGGCTCCTTCAGCTCGCGCTGCAGCAGACGCAGATTGCGCCGATGCGCGCGGAAGAACACGTCGGCGATGTCGCCCGCGACCGGCACTGCTCCCAGCGCGGCGTCGAAGAGCAGATTGCCGATCATTCGTGCCTGCAACCAGCGGGATGCGCCCAGCTCGCGCGCCTGCATGACGGCATAGAGCCCGATCAGCGCGGACACGACGTCGCCTGCAACGGGCATCAGCCCGAGCAGCGCGTCGAGGCCGACGCCGCCGCGCACGCCGGGCAGCACGACCGCCGAATCCATCAGGCGGGCGAGCGCGATCAGCCGCTCGCGCGCGCGGCGCTTGCGCTCCATGTCCGAGTCTCGGAGCTCTTCGTTCCAGGTCGTTGCCTTTGCCATGGTTCAAGTGCGTGCGCGAACGAGCGGTTTGACCACAGCGGGAGCGATGTGTTCTCGGACCTCGCATCGCGTGTTCGGCATATCGGCGGCGCATCGTCGCCGGCGAAGCGGGAATTTTCGCCTTCCCAATCGTCGATTTCCGGAATTACCATGCCCCGCACGACTCTCGCGAGCCCGGCTTCGACGGGGCGCGACCGGAGCTTGCATGGCGGTCTTGTGCGGTTGTCATATCGACGGCCTCTGGACGATCAACGAGGCGGCCAACGCGTGGGTCTGGCTCCGCAACCGCGGCTGGCGCAAGCTGGACGACCGGTCCGCCGACGTGTGCACACGGCTGCTCGACATTGCGGCGATGGCAAAGGAGCGCGGTCTGGCCGTGTCCGTCCACGAGGAGCAGCGCGGCAACGACCGTGTCATCACCGAGATCTACGATTTCGTCAACGGCGCGACCGGCCCGGGCGAGGAGGTGAGCTTCTCGGTGAGCGAGTGCGTCTATTCATGGACCGCGGCGTACGCGCAACGCGGAACGCACATCACGGTGCGCATCCGCCTCGTGCCGGACGCCGGCATCTCGGACGCGACGATGGCGACGCTTCGCGACACCTGGAAGCAGGGCATCGAGCAAAAGTGGGGCAACCGCTTCGGCTGCTGCGACACGCCCGGCTGCGACTGTCGTTGCGTGCTCACGTTCTCGGTCGAATGGGTCGACAGCAACGAGCATCACACGGTGAACGTGCACGTCGGGCCGAGCCGCAGCGACATGACGAATTGGGACACGATGGACACCGGCGACGTCGCATCGCACGAGTTCGGACACATGCTCGGCCATCCCGACGAGTACGCGTCCGACTCCTGTCCGAAGCGCGATCCGGTGAACACCGGTACCGTGATGGACGACAACACCGAAGTCGTCGAGCGCCTGGTTCGGCCGCTGTGCGACCGGCTCGGCGAATCGACTTCAACGCTGTGAGGTGAACGTGAGCGACCCATCGAGCGCCCGTCCCGCCGGCACACCGCGCGTACCGGCGCGCATCGCAGACGGCATGCGCGCCGCGATCGCCGACCCGCGCAGCCGTCCAAACGCGTACATCCGGCTCACGGCGTCCGGCGGCGTTCGCGGCGAAGCGTACGAGTTCGAGTTCACGATCCACGCGTCCGGCGTGAGAACGGGCCGCGTCAAGGACCAGCTCAAGAACCGCGAGCGTTCGCGCGCAGCGGGTGCGGATACCCGGCTCGAGCCGCAGGCGTTCACGCGACTCGCGCAGCAGATCGACGTCGCTTCGCTGCTGCAATCCGACCGCGTGAGCGGCGGCTTTCCGCCGGACAGCGTCGTCGGCCGCCTTGAGATCAGTGACGGCGAGCAAACGGTGAGCTTCCTGTTCCTCGCCGACGAAAGTCAGGCGGAGCGCTCGCGCGTTAAGCCGAGCGAGCCGTTGCGGCGCGCGGTGGATCTCGTCTACCGGGCCGCTGCCGAATATCTCGGCGAGAAGGACGTTCGACCGTAGCAATTCACCAAGCGGAGGCACGACATGGCATGGCATGACGATGTTCGCGTCGAAGCGCTGTGGACGATCAACGAGCACGCGAACGCGTGGGGATGGATCGACGGCGCATGGCGCAAGTTCGACGATGCGCACGAGGATTCGGTGACGAATATGACGATCCTCGCTGCGCACGCGAAGGCGGGCGGCCGCAGCGTCAACGCGCGCATCGAAGGCGATCGCCTGAAGGAGATCTACGTATGGTGACGTCGCGCGGTCCGTCGCGGCCGGTGAACCTCGCGCAGCGTCAGGTCGACGACATCGTGCGCGGCAACCACGAGGAACTGACTACGCTATTGCGGGCACATGCCGCGCCCGATCAGGAAGACCAGCGGCGAGGCAGCGAGTCGGGCAGCCGCCCGGTCGACGTGTCGGCGAAGGACATCGAAGCGATTCGCCGTTCGGGCGCATTGCCGAGCCGGCTCGCAAGGAAAATCGCCGAAGCCACGCCGCCCGAGGAAGGCGCGCGCCGCACTCGCAAGGCGAAGGTTGCCGCGGGCGCGAAGGGGGGCGCGACCGCTCCGACCGCGAAGCCGCCGCCGCTCGGCAAATCGGACGACTAAGGTGTCGTGCCGATCGCGGCGAGTATCGCGTTCACGCGTGCGCTGAAGTCGCCGACGACGGAACGCGGCGACCTTTCGTCGCCACCGGGCACGTCGCCGCCTACGGCGAGCCAGCTTTCGCAAGCGGACAACGGTGCATCGGTCGTGTCCACCGGCTGGCTGGTGGACGACGGCGCCAGCCGGTTCACGTGCGCCGCGAGCCAGCCGATGATCGCGGCGCCCGCCGCTGCCCTCGTTGTCAGGCGCACGTTATTGCGCGCGCCGGCGAGGTCGCGCGTCGCGATCTGTTCGATCACTTGCCAGCCGTCGCGCGCGCCGAACGCGGCGCAAACCGCCGGATCGCCGACGATGTCGAGCGCGTCGCGAATCGTTTCGGCGAGCTCGCTCGCGGCGTACAGCGACAAACTGGCGCCGTGCAGCGAAAGATTGATTGCGAGATCGCGGCCGGCGCCGCGAATTGGATCGGTGGCCGTGCTCTGCTCGGCACTCCATGATGCGACCGCGGCGATGAACCGGACCCAAAGCTTGTCGAACTCGCGGTTCGGCTCGGTACCGTCGGCACCGCTCGGCATGCCGAGTACGGCCGCATAGCGATCGCGACGTCCGGCTTCGGACAGTCGGCTGCTGCGGCGCTTGTCATAGTCGGACAAGCGCATCGCTACGTCGCTCGAGCCGAGCGGTAACAAGCCCTGCCGGCACAGGTCGATCAGACGGTCGATGACCTGGAACAGCCGAAGCTCTTCCAGCATCGCGGCGGCGTACAGCGCCTGAACGGCGCGCAGATTGATGGCGACGATTTCGCAGTCGACCGCGGAAGATAGATCGGGAAGCGACAGCGCTGCTTGTGTCGCCGATTCAGCCGCGTCGACACCGAACCGTGCGAAGCGGCGAACGTGCGCGGGAATGTCGCATCGCCGGTTGGTGCCAACCACCGCCACGCCCTGGAACGCTTCGACCCGCTGAAGCCAGATACGCGGTTTCGATGTTCGCGTATCGGTCGTGGCTGTCGGTCACTTCGCTGCGCTTGGCGAACAGCGCGTCCGCCTCGTCGAAGAAAAGAACGGCAGCATGGCCGTCGGCGGCATCGAAGATGCGTTCGAGATTCTTCTCGGTCTCGCCGATGTACTTGCTCACCACACGCGAGAGATCGACCCGATGAAGCGGAAGCTGCGATAACTTCGCAAGCGCGTCGGCGACCTCGCGACGCGCTCCGGCGGATGTGGCGCTCGCGAGCACGAGCACTCCGGCGCGGCGGCTCGAACGGATCGCTTCGCGCAGCGCCGCGCAGTGCGCAATCCGGTCGAATGAAAGGAACGGCGGATCGTTGGTGGCGCCGCCGCCGTCCGTATCGGCGGATGGGCGATCGGCGGTCCATTGGCCGATGCGCAACACGAAGAACTCGCTTGGCCGCAGCGGCGAGACGCCGACCTCGCACACGAGGCGTCCGCGATCGATGTCGTGCTGCGTCATCGTCGTGCGGTCGCAGCGAACGAAGAACGCCTCGTCTTCTTTCGAGCCGGCGAGCGCTCCCGCCCGCCAAAGGCTCGAAAGGAAATCCAGAACGCTGCGGCGCAGGGAGATCCATAACGGCTCGTCGTTCGGTTCGAAAACCACCCACCGCGTGCCTTTTTGGATCGATTCCTCGATGTACGCGAGCAGCCGTCGCACGTTGACGTACTTCCATTCGCTGTCGGAGAGCGTACGCGCGCCCCAGACCTTGACGGCATTGCCGGGCGCGCGAATGGTGTTGATGCCTTCGCGGTTCAGCGCTTCCGCGTCGGCATGCGAGATCGCGCGCGCAACCGATTCGACGCCGCGTAGGACCTCGTTTGCAGGTGCCTTGAACACGCCGCGCTCGCGATCGACTCGCGCGTACATGCCGGCGACTGCGGGGGACGGCGGCAGCGCGATGCGCTCCGACGTGCGCACATCGATCACTTCTAGCCACGGAAAGTACAGCGCGGCGAAACGGCTGTGACGCTGCGCGCGAAACGTGCGCACCCGCGCGACATCGGCGTCGGCGGGCGGGTCGAGAACCGCGAAGCAGCGTCCGCTGGTCTCACATTTCGCGATGAGCGCCGCGTGAACTTCGAGCGACCACAAGCCCGGCGCGAGCAGAATCGACACGGCGTCGAAATGTTCGAACGCGTCGATCGCGGTGACGAAATCATCGACCCGAAGCGAGGCCGCGTCGCTGCAAATGACGCCTTTGACGTACAGCCGCTCGCCGCCGTTGTCGAAGAACGCCCTCACGGCAACGTCGAGGTGCCACCATTGCCCGCCGTCGACCGCATCGTCGATCCATCGCGTTCGAATCTCCGGCGCGGGCGACGCAAGCGCAGCGCCGAAAACGGTGATGAACTGCTCGTAGCCGGCGAGCAGTTGCGATTCCACAGGACCGCCGCCGCCGACGCCGACCATGCCTGCGGTGTTGACGTCGACGCCGGTTATCGCGTGCGGATCGGCGCCCGACTCCGCGATGTAAACCCCGTTGGGCGAATGGTTAGTCATGATGGGATTCGGGTCTCGCCGCGAACGGTTGGTAAGTACATGCCAAAGCGACCGCCAGGCCAGCCGCGCGGTGACCAGCGCTGGTCCATCTTCCTGAAGAACCATGCGAAGGCGATTCTCGCGTGCGACTTCTTCGTCGCTGTGACTGCGACGTTCCGGATGCTGTATGTGTTTGTTGTCATCGAGCGCGGGACGCGCCGCCTGGCCCATGTCAATGTGACGGCGAACCCGAGCGCGGACTGGACCCTGCAGCAGTTGCGGGAAGTCGTGGGGAACGCAGGAGGGCATCGCTACTTGATCCATGATCGCGATCGGATCTTCGCCAAGCCGCTCGACGATTCGATCCGCGCTCTGGGAGTCGAAGTATTACGATCACCCGTGGCGAGTCCCAAGGCGAATGCCATCTGCGAGCGTGTAATTGGGACAGCGCGGCGCGAATGCCTAGATTGGCTGATACCAGTGTCCCAGGCGCATCTACGTGCGATTCTCAAGTGTTGGGCGACCCATTACAACGGCGGACGTCCTCACAGTGCGCTGGGACCCGGTGTGCCAGATCCTCCGCGGAAACTCGAGGTCATACCGAACCGAGAGTCCCGCCATCGATTAGCGGCGGACGCGCTCGTCCTCGTGAAATCGGTCCTTGGTGGTCTGCATCACGAATACTCGCTTGGAAGAGGGCAGTCGAGCGGCTGATTGCTCGGCGAGAAGCCGCGGCGCGTAGCGCGCAGCGCCAATATTTGCGGAGGACAGTCATGTGATCGGGGGTTCGCGGCGTCGGGGCGCAATCGAAAAAAGAGCGAACCCCGCTCCGAGACACGCGGGAACCGCAGCCCATAGCCACGCTTCGCTTCCCGTAACGAAGTACACCGCGACCGCCACGACACTACTCGCAAGCCCGGCGACTACGATCGATAGCGCCCAGCCGGCGCTCACCGAACCGGCCCGTTCTCGACCTCGCGCTGCAAGCGGCCCGACGACAAGCGGCGCAAAGCAAAGCTGCGCGCAGCAAACCGCGAAAAGCAGCCCGAGCAGCGTGCTGGTCGTGAAGACGATACGAAGCGCGGTATCGAAAAGCCAAAAAAGCGCGAACACCCCAAGCGCAAGCGTGCCACCCGTCACGACCGTGCGCCGCTTCTGCGCCGGTTCAAGCGGTGGCTGATTCGGCGCGACAGTGGCCCGCAAGTCGTAGTGGATCGTGCATAGGCTCGCCGAGAACAGTGCGGTCATCGTGGACAACGCAAGCGCGAAGACCGTAATGAGCAGCAACGGCAGGACAATCGGGCTCAATGCGTCGTTGCCCGAAACGAGCTGCGCAATGATCGCCGGCGCATCCGTTCCGCCCTGCGTGTCGAGCGCAACGACAGCAATGGTACCGAGCATGCCTATGAACAAACACATCAGAGCGCTCTCCGCGGCATACATACGGAGCATGCCGCGCAACACCGCGGCCTGCCGAACGGCATCGATGCCGGACCCCATGTCCTTTCGCACGGCGGCGAGCCTTTGCCAGTTGACAACGTCGACCAGCGGATGGAGCAGCGGCAGCAGGCAGAGCGCGATAAACGCGATCGCGGGCACGCGCGGACCGCTTTGCAGCGCGACGCTCGCGTCGCGCGCGGTCGCGGGCACGGCGTAGAGTCCCATGAGTGCAAGCACGATGATTACGGCGAGCACGAACGACAGCCATATGTTGAGGATCTTCGCGAACCTGCTCAGTGCCCGGGCGCCGCGGTTCGGACGCTCGTGGTTGGCGTTGGATGCAGCACCTCGAATCGGACCGGTGTCGACATATCTTGTCCGGCGGTAGCACAGCATGCTCGCGGCGCAGAGTGCGATGACGACGAGCGCCAGCGCGGCGTGCTGCGGCATCTGCGCGCGCACGGAAACATGCAGATACAGAAGAATCGTGGCCATGCCGAACAGGCCCAAATAGAGCATGCCAAGCTGCAACTGGCCGGAGTGCATGACGCCGGAGTGGCCCGCGAGCATTGCCGATGATGCGACCACCAGCAGCGTACCGAACACGATGACCGAGGCAGCCAGGTTACCCGCGCCGAGAGTCGGCTTGAGAAATGCAGCGAGCGCGAGCGCTTCACCGACGAGGAGCCCAAGCAAAGCGAAAAGCGTCAGCACCGCCGCGAGCGCTCGGACGCGCGGATCGCCGCCATGCTGTCTCGCGATGAACTCGTGGACGGTAATCGACCCATCGCTTGCGAGCGAGCCATCGAGAAACTCGATCAGCCGTCGTCGGAGCGTGAACAGCAACGCGATACCGAGTCCGACCGATGCGACAGCGACGAGCACGGCGTCGAACTGACCGTTGGCGCCCCACGCGAGCAGCGGACCGAGGACCGCCATCGGCAACGCGTAGGCGATCGACGCGTTGCGAACGACTTCGGGCCGCGTGTACTGCGACGCTACGAAGCAGTCCTGCGCACGGGTGCAACGGTCGCGTGACAGCCACCAGACCGGCACGAGCGGGATCGCAAGCGCAATCACGAGCAGAAGCAATGTCCCAAGCGACATCGGTGCGGATACGGTTGGCCTGCGCGGGCCGGCGCGAACGATAGGATAGCGGTACTGGGAACACGAAGCCTCCTGCCGCTTCAGCCATTGCGTCCGAGCCCGCTTGCCGGGATCCATGAACGGGAACCCTGAAATGAAGCGCGTGCCTCCTGCTGCCTCCTTCGCATCGAAGGTTCGTGCGCGCTGGCTCGTGCTCACCATCGCCGTCTGTGCCATCGGCCCTGTGCACGCCCAAACGCAGGCGTATCTTCTTCGCGGGTGGTTCGGCGTGTTCTCCACGGGCATCGATCGCATGGCCGACGACCTTCGCGCCAAGGGGATGAAGGCCGAGGCGATCGGGCATCTGCAATGGAAGGCGGTGGTCTCGAAGATCGTCAGCGACCGCGCCGCGGGAATGAAATATCGTCTCGCGCTCGTCGGCCACTCCCAGGGCGCGAACAACATCATCGATATGGCGCGGGAGCTCGCCAAGCACGATATCCCTGTCGATCTGCTGATTACGCTCGCTCCATGGCTGCAGGAGCCGGTGCCGACGAATGTCGCAAGAGCGATCAACTACTACCAGTCTCCGGGCTGGGGTACGCCGCTCACCGCCGAGCCGGGCTTCAAAGGCGAGCTCAAGAACATCGACATCGGGAGCGACGTCGGGACGTTCCATGTCACGATCGACAAGAGCGCTAAGGTGCAGGCTGAAGTCATCGCTGCAATCGCAGCCCTGTCGCCATAGCGGGACCGGTAAAAGCGGATTCCACCGGCCCAGTCATACATGGTCAGGGGAAACAATCCTCGGCTTGACGCGTCGGACGTGATTCCGATGTTCACCACGCTGGTGTGGAAGGTGCAGCTCACGCCTGCGCTGCGCGAGTCGATCGATGCCAACGTCCTGGCAATGCTTGTCCGACTTTGAGGTGATGCGCCGGCGCTCCAGCCTGGACAAGGCTGGCAGGCGCTGCAAACACTGCATCAGCGCGACGACTTCCGCGAGTTCGTGTCTTGCCTCAACGACGTCGCCGAAAGCGTTCTTCGATTTCTGCGGATCGGCGAGCAGGACTTCGAAATCACGGCTGCTGGATCACGATGCTCGCCAGCGGCGTGATTCACCAGGCTTATTGTCAACCGAACAACCAGGCGAAGGCAGTCACGCCCCATCAGGCCACGGACAGCCGTGGACCCGTCAACCCGAATCCCGCAGACCCAGAGCCGAGTCCCTGATCCTATTATTGCGGACCACAGTCTCGAACGCGCAGAATTTAGGGCACGTTTTGGGCACAGTGCCTCAAAACGAGAAGGGCCTGCCAGCGGCAAGCCCTTGATTTGACGGTTGCGGGGGCAGGATTTGAACCTGCGACCTTCGGGTTATGAGCCCGACGAGCTGCCAGACTGCTCCACCCCGCGGCAGGATTGCAATTATAGGATGCGCCGCAACAGGCGTCAAACCGACCTACAGCGCCTCGGTCTCGGCCGTTCTCGGTCGCCAGACGAGTAGCCGCGCCTCGATCCATGTGACCGCCGCATCGAGCAGCAATGCGAACGCCGTCAGCACGAGAATCCCGGCGAACACGGTGTTGATGTCGAACACGCCCTCGGCTTGCAGGATCAGATAGCCCACACCTTTCGCCGAGCCGAGATACTCTCCGACGACCGCGCCGACGAACGCCATGCCAACCGACGTGTGCAGGCTCGAGAACACCCACGACGTCGCCGACGGGAGATAGATGTAGCGCAACAGTTGCCGCCCCGACGCACCGAGCATGCGCGCGTTCGCGAGCACGACCGGGCTCACCTCCTTCACGCCTTGGTACACGTTGAAGAAGACGATGAAGAAAACGAGCGTCACGCCGAGCGCGACCTTCGACAACACGCCGAGCCCGAACCACACGGCGAAGATCGGCGCGAGGATCACGCGCGGCATCGCGTTCATCGCCTTGATATACGGATCGGCAAGTGCGGAAGCGAGCGGCGACAGCGCGAGCCACAGGCCGACGGCAAGACCGAGCAGGCTGCCGATCGCGAACGCGAGCACCGTCTCCCACAGCGTGATCGCGAGGTGCGGGTAGATCTTGCCCTCGCTGAACCACACCCAGACGACCTTGAGCACTTCGATCGGTTTGCCGAAGAAGAACGCCATCTTCTTCGCGAACTCGTCGGACCACAGGATCGGCTCGGTCAGCAGATACCACGACGCGAACAGCGCCGCGACGAGCAGCACTTGATAGATCGCGACGCGGATCTTCATGCTCGTTTGCCTCGCTCGTAGCCCTTCAGCACTTCGTCGCGCATCACGTGCCAGATCGCCTCGTGCAGCTCGACGAAGCGCGGTGTCATCCTGATCTCGGCGACATCTCGCGGCCGCGGCAGGTCGATTGCGAACTCGCCGATCGGCCGCGTTGCGGGGCCCGCGGAGAGCACGATCACGCGATCGGACAGCGAGATCGCTTCCTCCAGATCGTGCGTGATGAAGAGCACCGACTTGCGGTTCGCGCTCCAGAGCTCGAGCAGCTCGTTCTCCATCAACTGCCGCGTCTGCACGTCGAGCGCCGAGAACGGCTCGTCCATCAGCAGGAGCTCGGGATCGAGGATCAACATCTGTGCGAGCGCGACCCGCTTGCGCATGCCGCCGGAAAGCTGATGCGGATAGCGATCCTCGAACCCGGTGAGCCCCACGCGCTGCAACCACTCTTGTGCCCGCGCCTGCGCCTCGTCGCGCGTTACGCCGCGAAACTCGAGACCCGCCGTGACGTTCGCGAGCGCGTTGCGCCACGGCATCAGTGCATCCGCCTGGAACATGTAGCCCGCACGTACATTGATGCCGCCGAGCCGTTCGCCGTGCACGAGCACCTGCCCGCCCGACGGCGCGAGCAAACCGGCCGCGACGTTCAACAGCGTCGACTTGCCGCATCCGGTCGGCCCGACCACCGAGACGAACTCACCGGGGGCCACACCGAGCGTCGTGTTCTCGACCGCCGTATACCGCCCGATGCCACCACGCGCGGCGAATGTGCAGCTGACGTTCTCGAGCGCGAGTGCCGCACTCGCCTGGGGCGCTGCCGCCATCAGCGGTACTTCTGCGCGGCCTTCTGCTGGAACGTCATGTCGACGGTCTTCGCAAGGTCGATCGACGCCGCGCTCTGCAGGCCGGGATCGAACGTCTTGAGGTCCTTGTAGACGTTCTGCGCTGCGGCCATCGAGATCGAGCCGTCGTGCTTGAAGTTGTCGAGGTTCGCCTTGAGCGCCGCGGTGTACGTCGCCTTGTCGGTGTAGAAGGACGCGGGCACCCCCGCGACGATCTGTTCGGGTGTCGACTGCTGGATGAAGCGCAGCGCGCGCACGATCGCGTTCACAACAGCTTGCGTGGTATTCGGGTTCTTTCGCACGAAATCGACAGGCGCATAGATGCAACCCGCGGCGTACGCGCCGCCGTAGACTTCCTGCATGCCTTTGCTCGTGCGCGTGTCGACCACCGCGACGACGTCGCCACTCGCTTCGAGCGTAGCGATGACCGGATCGAGATTGGCGAGCGCATCGATTTCGCCGCGCTTCATGATTGCAACGGCGCCGCCACCCGCGCCGACGCCGATGATCGAGACCGCGTCGGGCTTGAGACCGGCCTTGGCGAGCAGGATGTTGACGAACATGTTGGTCGACGAGCCGGGCGCGGTGACGCCGATCTTCATGCCCTTGAGATCCGCCGGCGACTTGTACGCCGCGGCCTTGGCCTTGGGCATCGCCAGCACGATGCCCGCGTCCTTGCCCTGGAGCACCAGCGCCTCGATGTTCTGCCCCTTCGCCTGCTGCGTGATCGTGTGCTCGTACGCACCCGACACCATGTCTGCGCTGCCGCCGATCATGGCTTGCAGTGCCTTGGCGCCGCCCGGGAAGTCCGGGATCTCGACCTCGAGGCCTTCGTCCTTGAAATAGCCCTTCTGCTCGGCGATGGTGAGCGGCAGGTAGTAGAACAGCGACTTGCCGCCGACGCCGATCGTGAGCTTCGGCTTCTCGAGCGTTTGCGCGTGGCTCGTCGCGGCGAGCGACGCGAGAGCTGCGCAGGCGGCGACCGCCGCGACTTTGAACATGCGACGCATGGATTCCTCCGGCAGGAGCGCCTTCGATCGGGCGCGATGGCGACGCGTATTGTCGGCGGGCCGGCGTTCCCGCGTCAAACGCTGCGGCCATTGCGCCGCGACGCATTGCCGCGATCGAGCGCTTTCAGCACGCCGGCCATCGCCGAGCCGATGGACAACGCCGGCGTGCCGCGCTTGGCCGACAGCGTGCGCGCAGCCGCCTCGAGGGCGTCGGCAAACGAGTCGCGCTCGCCGAGTGCATGGGCGAACAACGCGTCGCCGAGGGCAATACGGCCTTCGCGTTCCGCGCAGCTTGTATCGTCACTCGCGGCGGCGGTTAGCACGACCGTCGATTCGTCGGCAAGCGCGTCCTGGAACGCGCCCGAGCGACACGCCGACACGACCACGATTCGCCATTTGATGCCGGCGTCGTCGAGCAACGCGCGCAACGTCGACGGCGACAATGGCAGCAGGTCGAGCGGCGGATGCGCGACGTCGACACCTGCAGCGCTGCCTCGTCCGGCGACATAGATCATCACGACGTCGGACTCCGTATCGATGGCGGCGCCGATTTCGCGCAGCGTTTCGCGCAAGTGCGTAACGGTTGCGAATGGCGTCTCGAGCAACGTCTCCGGATGATTGGCGAGTACGATCGAGCGGCCGCGCGTCTCCCAGCGCTCGTCCATGACGCGCTGCGCTTGCAGGACATCGTCACGCAACGCCGGCTCGCCGGCGTCCGCAGCGAAGCCGACGAAATACAGATCGGTCACGCCCGGTCGTTCGTCGGCGAGCGCGCCGAGCGCGTCGTCGAGCAGCTGTTGCTGCGCCGCTTGCACGAGCTCCGATACCGGGGTCGCGCCGGAGCCCGCCTCTGCCGATGACGACGATTCCGCCTGCCACCACGGCAGCGACGGGAACAGCGCGGGTGCAAGCCACGTCGGCGCCGCGAGCGCAGCACCGGCGATGATCGCACCGAGCAGCGACCTGCGGCCCTCGCCTTCGAACGCAATCCAGACGCTGCGCACGATCATCGCGACGAACCAGACGGGAACGACATACGCGAGCCACGACGCGGCGAACTGCGGGATGTCGATCACGCGCCCGACGAAGGTGAGCATCGCATCGGCCGTCTGAATCAGCGGGGCACTCGCAAGCACGATCACCGGCAACGCCAGCGCAAGCGACGCGCGCCGGCGCACGACGGCGATCAGCGCAGCAACGGCGATCAAGAGTCCGAGCGTCGAGAGCTCGTTGCCGACACCGAGCGAGGAAAAGCGCGCGTCGGGTCCGTAACGGATCCAATCGCCGGCGATGTCGACCAGCGCCGAGAACACGAAGACGAGCAGCAGCTGCGCGAGGTCGATGCGAAACGACAGCCGCCGCACGGGCAAGAAGAGCGCGAGCCGCAGCCCGGCGCCGAGGTTGCGGGCAAGCGTCTTCAACACGTGCCGGGTGCGCAAGCGGCGCTCGCCTTCGCGCGCAAGCGATCTTCCAATTCCGGCAGCTTGCTCGCAATGGCCGCACCGATCGCGATCTGCGGATCGGACGCCGGTGCGAGTCCCTCGGCCCGTTCGCGGTCGGCAATGAGTGTGCGAGCCTTGGCGAACGCACCGGGTATCGACCACTCGTGGCGCAACGCCTGGTTGAACATCGCGTCGGTGAAGTACGTAAGCTCGCTGTCGTCGGCGCAGCCGAACGATTGCCGGTCGGCCGCCGCTGCGGTGAGCACGATGGTTTCGTCGTTCCTGAGCGCCGGCACGAATCCGCCCGAGTAGCATGCGGACACGACGATGATCCGCCAGCGGATGCCCGCCTCGTCCAGCATCGCCTTGAACTCGCCAGGCGTGAGCGACTCGAGTCGCAGCGGCGGAAAGTACGTCGCGAGCGTATGGTCCTTGCCGCCATGGCTTGTCAGCAACACCAGCACGATGTCTTCGTCGCGGTCGATCCTCCGGCCGACCGCTTTCAGCGTGGCGCGCAGGTTCGTCACGGTCGCGAGCGGTTTTTCGAGCACGCTTCGCGGATGGTTCACGAGCGTGACCGAGCGCCCAGCGCCGTCGAAGCGCTCCGCGATGACGCGTTCCGCGAGCTCGACGTCCTTGCGAAAGACATCCTGCACCGCATACGGCGCGAACCCGACGAAGTACAAGTCGACGACGCCCGGCCGCTGCGCCTCGAGGCCGGCCAGTGCCGCGGACAACAGTCCGGGCTGCTTCGCAAGCGCCTGTTCGGACACGACGGCGAAGTAGTCGTAGTTGCGAGCCGAGCGCTCCGGCGAATACCACCAACCCCTTTCACCGAACAGCATCTGCGCGCCGATTCCGCTGCCGGCGACGAGTACGACGCTCGCGACGGTGCGAATCCAGAAATGTGGTTGGCGCGGCGCGAGCGCGAGAAAGAAGACGCGCGCAGTCACGAACAGATACCAGGCGGTCAGCACGATCCAGACGATCCAGGCCGTCGCGGTCTCGTACCGCGCCGGTTGCTCGATCGTCAGTCGATACGCGAGGCCGGCGATCTGCAGCATTGGCGACGCCGCGAACGCAAGCACCGGCACCGTCAGCATGAGGTGCGGCTGCTTCAGCGCAAGCGCGACGATCGCCGTCACGAACAGGAAGACCCCGGTCGTGACCGACGCGTCCTGCAGTCCGAAGTAGGTGAACCGCGCGCCCGTGCCGAGTCGAACCCAGCCGAAGGCAATGTCCAGCGCGACGCCGACTACGAGCAATGCCACGAGCGAACCGAGGCTTACGCGGAACGACAGCACGGAAACGCGCAACCCCAGCGCAAGCCGAGCGCCGGCGACCAGGTTACGAGACAAATCGGAGAGGACGCGCCGCATGCGGGTCGTGCGGATTTACGCGCGCTCGTTGGAACGCGCCGCGATGTACGCCTTCACCGCCTCGAGCGCCGCCGGCAATACCGTGCATCGCTGCGGCCGCCTCTCGAGATCGGCGTACACGGACGGAGGATCGGGATCTCGTCCGAGCGCCTCGCGGATCGTCGCGGCGAACTTCGCCGGCAGCGCCGTCTCGACGCAAACCATCGGCACGCCCGGCTCGCGATGCTCGCGTGCGACCTTGACGCCGTCCGCGGTGTGCGGATCGATGACGACGCCGTCGCGGCTTGCAACGTCGCGGATCGTGGCGATGCGATCGGCGTGCGTGCTGCGCCCCGACACGAATCCGCTCGCCGCAACCCGGTCGCCGTAGGGTGTTGCGCACAGATCGAATTCGCCGTTGCGCGCGAGTTGCGCCCACAGCTCGCGCACGAGCGCAGGATCGCGGCCGACGAGGTCGAACACGTAGCGCTCGAAATTCGACGCCTTCGAGATGTCCATCGACGGGCTCGACGTCGCGTGCGTCTCCGCCGCCTTGCGCACGCGGTAACGGCCGGTGCGGAAGAACTCGTCGAGCACGTCGTTCTCGTTCGTGGCGACGACGAGCCGGCGGATCGGAAGTCCCATCGACTTCGCGACGTGGCCGGCGAGCACGTTGCCGAAGTTTCCCGACGGCACGGCGAAATCGACGTCCGCGCCGACGTGCGGCGCGACCGCGAAATAGCCTTTGAAGTAGTAGACGATCTGAGCGGCCACGCGCGCCCAGTTGATCGAGTTCACCGTGCCGATCGCGTAGCGCGCTTTGAACTCGGTGTCGCCGCTCACGGCCTTGACGATGTCCTGGCAGTCGTCGAACACGCCCTCGATCGCGAGGTTGTGGATGTTCGGATCGGCGAGCGAGAACATCTGCGCCTGCTGGAACGGGCTCATCCGGCCCTTTGGCGACAGCATGAACACGCGGATGCCGCGCTTGCCTCGCATTGCGTATTCGGCCGAGCTTCCGGTGTCGCCCGACGTCGCGCCGAGAACGTTCAGCTCGCGGCCGCTCTTCGCCAACACGTGCTCGAACAGGTTGCCGAGAAGCTGCAGCGCAATGTCCTTGAACGCGAGCGTCGGACCGTTCGACAGATGCAGCAGGTGAAGCCCGTCTTCGAGCGGCGTCACCGGCGTGATGTCGTCGCTGCCGAATGCTGCCGCCGTGTAGGTTCGCTCGATCAGCGCGCGCAGTTCGTGCGCGGGAACGTCGTCGATGAAATGCGCGAGCACCGCGAACGCGAGCTCGCGATAGCTGCGCGGCGCGAGCGCGGCGAGATCGGTCGGCGTGAGATGCGGATACGCCTGCGGCACGGCGAGGCCGCCGTCCGGTGCGAGCCCTTCGAGCAGGATCGAGCAAAATGGCTGCGGCGCGTCGCACCAGGCGCCGCGCGTGCTGACGTATCTCATCAACCGAGACTTTCGAGCCGGATCCGCACGACGCTGCCGCTCACCGTCGGCAACTCCTCGATGTGTGCGATCGCATCGACGACCCGTCGCTCGAGCGTCACGTGCGTGAGCAGGATGATGTCGGTCTGGTCCTCGCCTTCGGGCGGCTCCTTCTGGATCATCGCATCGATCGAGATGTCGCGGTCGGCGAGGATGCGCGTGATGTCGGCGAGCACGCCGGGACGATCCTGCACGCGCATGCGGAGGTAATAGCTGGTCTCGACGTCGCCCATTGGCAGGAACGGCGTGTCGGACAGTCGATCCGGGCGGAACGCGAGATGCGGCACGCGATGCTCGGGGTCGGCCGTGTGCATGCGCGTGACGTCGACGAGATCGGCGATCACCGCGCTCGCGGTCGGCTCGGCGCCTGCTCCGGCCCCGTAATAGAGCGTCGGCCCGACGGCGTCGCCTTTGACGAGCACGGCGTTCATCACGCCCTCGACGTTCGCGATCAGCCGCTTCGATGGGATCAGCGTCGGATGCACGCGAAGCTCGATGCCCGCCTTCGTCCTGCGGGTGATACCGAGAAGCTTGATCCGGTAGCCCATCTCCTCGGCGTAGCGGATGTCCTCGCGCGTGAGCTTGGAGATGCCCTCCGTGTAGACCTTGTCGAACTGCATCGGCACGCCGAACGCGATCGCCGACATGATCGTGAGTTTGTGCGCCGAGTCGATACCATCGATATCGAACGTCGGGTCGGCTTCCGCATAGCCGTGTGCTTGCGCATCCTTCAGCGCCGCCTCGAACGACTCGCCCTTCTCGCGCATCTCCGAGAGGATGAAGTTCGACGTGCCGTTGATGATGCCGGCGATCCATTCGATGCGGTTCGCGGTCAGCCCCTCGCGCAGCGCCTTGATGATCGGGATTCCGCCGGCGACTGCGCCCTCGAACGCGACCATCACGCCTTTCGCGTGGGCGGCGGCGAAGATCTCGTTGCCGTGCCGCGCGAGCAGCGCCTTGTTCGCGGTGACCACGTGCTTGCCGTGCGCGATCGCCGACAGGATCAACGAGCGCGCGGGCTCGATGCCGCCGATCAGCTCGATGACGATGTCGACATCCGGATGCTCGAGCACGACGGCGGCGTCGTTGGTGAGATTGATGCCCGTAGCGCCGCGCGTGAGCTCGCGGGCGCGATCGAGCGCGCGCTCGGCGATCCACGTGATGCGAATGGGGCGGCCAGCGCGGCGCGTGATTTCCTCCTCGTTGCGCCGGAGCACGCTCCACGTGCCGAAACCCACCGTACCGATGCCGAGCAGTCCGACTTGCAGCGGCTTCATTGTCGCGTTCGCCATACCCAGCCTTTCACTGCCGCGCCTGTCGTCCCCGCGAAGGCGGGGACCCAGCGTCGTTCGCGCGAAGACACTGGATTCCCGCCTTCGCGGGAATGACGGCTCGCTCGATTCACAGCAATCCGTCCTTGCGGAACATGTCCTTGATGCCGCGGACCGCCTGGCGCGTGCGCGCCTCGTTCTCGATCATTGCGAAGCGTACGTACGAATCGCCGTACTCGCCGAAGCCGATCCCCGGCGACACCGACACCTTCGCCTTTGCCATCAGCTCCTTCGTGAACTCGAGCGAGCCGCGCTCGCGGTAGGGTTCGGGAATTTTCGCCCACACGTACATCGACGCCTTCGGCATGTCGACCATCCAGCCGGCCTCGTGCAGCCCCTTCACCAGCACATCGCGCCGCTTCTGGTAGCGCATCGCAATCTCGGCTACGCACTCCTGCGGTCCTTCGAGCGCCGCGATTGCCGCGACCTGGATCGGCGTGAACGTTCCGTAGTCGTGATAGCCCTTGATCCGTGACAGCGCGTAAACAAGCTCCTTGTTGCCGACCATGAATCCGATCCGCCAGCCGGCCATGTTGTAGCTCTTCGACATCGTGAAGAACTCGACCGCGACGTCGCGCGCACCGTCGACCTGCATGATCGACGGCGCCTTCCAGCCGTCGAACGTGATGTCGGCGTAGGCGAGGTCGTGCACGACCCAAATGCCGTGCTCGCGGGCGAGCGCGATGATCTTCTCGAAGAACGGAAGCTCGACGCACTGCGCGGTCGGGTTCGACGGGAAGTTGATGATCAGCATCTTCGGCTTGGGGAAGCTCGTGTGGATCGCCTGCTCGAGCTCCACAAAGAAATCGACGTCCGGCGTGATCGGCACGTGCCGGATGTCGCTGCCGGCGATCACCGGCCCGTAGATGTGGATCGGATAGCTCGGGTTGGGAACGAGCACGGTGTCGCCGTGACCGAGTGTGGCGAGCGTGAGATGGGCGATTCCCTCCTTCGAGCCGATCGTGACGATCGCCTCGGTCTCGGGATCGAACTCGACGCCGTAGCGCCGCTCATACCAGTGGCAGATTGCACGCCGCAGCCGCGGGATGCCGCGCGACACCGAGTACCCGTGTGTGTCGGGACGCGACACCGTCTCGACCAGCTTGTCGACGATGTGCTTCGGCGTCGGGCCATCCGGATTGCCCATGCCGAAGTCGATGATGTCCTCGCCGCGACGGCGAGCGGCCATCTTCAGCTCGGACGTGATGTTGAAGACGTACGGCGGCAAGCGCGTGATGCGCTCGAATTCGTTGGCAGGGGAAGCGGACATGCGGGCTCTTTCGGCGTAAGCGCCCGGAACCGTCCGAGCGACGTGAAAGCGAAGGATCTGCGATGGTAGCGGATTGAAGGGGTTACCGCAATGCAGCATGGTAGATTGGCGAGATGAAATTCCATCTGGCTGCCGGCGAAGGCAACGTGATCACCGGCGTCGGGCCCGGATGGATCCGCGTCGGCGTTCGCGAGTACCGCGAGAACGTCGCGATGACAGCGCAGACGATCGCGCCCGGCTGGACGCAGGGCGGATTCGATCAGCTCACCGACACCAATTTCGAGGCGCTGCTCGCGCTCGCGCCCGAGATCGTGCTGCTTGGCACTGGTACCACGCTGCGCTTCCCGCATCCGCGGCTCATCCGCGCGCTGACCGATGCGCGCGTCGGCGTCGAAGTGATGGACACGCCGGCCGCGTGCCGGACGTTCAACATCCTCGCAGCCGAAGGCCGCAAGGTCGCAGCGGCGCTGCTCGTCTGATCGTGAAGTTGGGGTCAGAGCCTTAATTCGAACCGAATTAAGGCTCTGACCCCAATTTTACTGGCGCAACGCCGTCACGAGCGATCGGATCTCGCCGCTCGCCTCGGCGAGCGTCTTGAAGAGCTCTGGCTCGTTCAACTTCCCGGGCGGCGTCGCGCCGGCGCGCAGATGAATCGGGTTCGTCTGCGCGGCGACGAGATTGGCGAGCGTCACGACATCGCTGATCGTGCGCGCCGGCATCTGGTAGTGGCCGTTCTCGTGCTCGGCGACGGCGGCGAGCGTCGCTTCGGAAAGACCGAACGAATGCAGCAATGTCTGACCGATGGCGGCGTGCCAGTCGGCGAGCACCGCGTCGAGCGCGGCAGGATCGGCTTCGAGCTCCGGATAACGAGCCGCCTGCGACAACAGATAGAAATAGCCGATGTCGTGAACCAGTCCCGCGAACAACGCCTCTTCGGGATTGAGCCGCGTCATCTTCTGCGCGATGACGAACGCGAGCGCGGCGACCTGCAAGCTGTGGCTCCACGCGATCTCGGCGCGCGACGCGTATTTGCGCATTTCGTCCGCCGCGCGCAGTTGATCCACCGCCACGGCAACGGCGACGGAACGCACCGTGTCGAAGCCGACGCGCGTGATGGCGGAGCGCACGTCGGAAACCGGCTTGCCGCCCGGATTCACCGCCGCGGAATTCGCGATCTGCACGAGCTTCGCCGCCAGCAGCGGCTCGGACGCAATCACGTGGGCGATGCGTTCCGACGCGATCGCCGGGTCTTCGAGCGCTTTGCGGACTTTGAGCGTCGCGTTGGCGAACGTCGGAAACGTCACCTCGCGCTTCGACAAATCGGCAGCGATGTCCTGCAGGAAGTGGAAGGCGACTTGCTGATTGTCCATGGGGCTGGGCCGGCGAGGGTACTCGGCGCGAGCGTACCGCTGCGGCTCTGCGTTGGCCAGCCCCGCCGGCGAGGCGGTCGCTATTCGCCGACTGCGAGCAACGTCCCGTGCTCGCGGGCGTAGCGTACAGCCCACGCGAAAAGCAGCGCGCCGATCGCGAGATAGACCGCGTCCAGACCGACCGCAAGCCAGAACCGGTCCCAGTGGAACACGCCGTCGCGCAACACGGCGCGCATGCCCTCGAACACCTGCGCCGACGGCAGCACTTGCGCGATCGGCTGCAGCCAAGAGGGCAGCACGGCAATCGGGTAGTAGACACCGGACACGGGCGCAACGAGGAAGATCGACGCCCATGCGAGCTCTTCGGCGCCCAGGCCCCAGCGCAGGATCATGCCCGAGACCGCGAGGCCGATCGCCCAGCCGAATGCGATCAACGCGACGAAGAATGCGATCAGCGGAAACCCGAGTGAAAAGATCGAGTATCGGAATAGCAGCCAAGCGGCGAGACACGCGCCGCCGACGCCGATCGCCGTGCGAAGCATGCTCATCGCGATCTGGCCCGCGATGAACTCGGGCAGCGTCAAAGGGCTCACGAACAGGTTGCCGAGATTGCGCGCGTACATCTCCTCGATGAACGTGAGCGACGTGCCGAGCTGGCCGCGGAACAGCACGTCCCACAGCAGAACCGCACCGATGAAGAAGCCGGGCGCGTCGCGCAGGAAGCTGTTGGTCGGCGCAAGGTAGATCGTGACGAACGCCCACAGCACCATCGTTACCGTCGGGTAGTACATCGTCGACACGATCCGCGGCCACGATTTCAGCATCAGGTACGCATGCCGGCGCACCAGCGCGCCGACGCGCCGCGCCGACGCCGCCGGCCCGCGTTGCGGCAGCAGCGCAATCGTCGCGCTCATCGGCGACTTGTCATTCCGAGCGCAGCGAGGAATCTGCTGTTCCGGTACGCACGAAACAGATCCCTCGCTTCGCTCGGGATGACATCGAATTGGTCCGTCTTCATTCGCGCTCGGGTCGCGCGCCCGGCACATCGGCCGGCATCGTCGCATCGCCCCCGCGGGCGACGTCGAGAAAGACCTGCTCCATGTTCGCGCGGCCGTAACGCGCGAGCAGCGCCTGCGGCGATCCGCGGTCGACGATCTCGCCCGCGCGCAGCATCAGCACCTCATCGCACATGCGCTCGACCTCGCCCATGTGGTGCGAGGCGAGCAGCATCGTGCATGCGGTGCGCCGCTGGTAGCGCTCGAGCCACGTGCGGACGCGATCGCCCACGTCCGGGTCGAGCGAGGCGGTCGGCTCGTCGAGCAGCATGACCTCCGGCTCGTTCAGCAGCGCCTTCGCGAGCGACACGCGCGTGCGCTGTCCGGCCGACAGCGTGCCGTACGTGCGATCGAGCAGCGGCGCGAGATCGAATTCGGCGCCGAGCGCGGCGATGCGTGCGCGCGGGTCGGCGATGCCGTACAGGTCGGCGAAGATGCGCAGGTTTTCGCGCACGGTCAGTCGCTTCGGCATATCGACGTACGGCGACGTGAAATTCATCCGTGGCAGCACGCGATGGCGCTGGCGCAGCATGTCGCAGCCGAGCACCCTGATGCGACCGGACGTCGGCGTCAGCACGCCAAGCAACATCGCGAGTGTCGTCGTCTTGCCGGCGCCATTGCCGCCGAGCAGCGCCGTCGTCGTGCCGCGCCGGATGGCGAACGACACGTTCTTCACCGCATCGATCTTGTCGTAGCGCTTCGACAGGCCGTCGACGGCGATCGCGACGTCCGCGGCGCCGACGTCAACCGATACGGCCTCCGGCGCGCGGAGCGCGTCTAGCACGAAATCGCGTTCCGGCAGAATTCGGCGAGCTCGCGCACGATCGCCTGATTGGCGACCGGCGCGCGCGCACGATCGCCGCCGCCGTAATCAAGCGCGAGCTTGAAGTCGTATTTGCGGAAGAACGCGTCGAACTGCTCGGCGCCGAGCGTTCCGACCGCAGCGAGCTCGTCCGAAGCGGGCTCGTATTCAAGCAGGATCGCCGCGAGCGGCTGAGGCGCCGGACCGGCGAGCACGCGCGCACCGCCGGCAGGATCGTAGACGCTGTGGTCGGCGCAGCAGTGGATCACGCGCGCGTCGGACGTCGCGGAGCGCTCGCGCTGGTAGCGGATGAAGGACACGTCCTTGGTCGGATACGCAAGCTTGTGCGCGCAGATCGCGGAGAACGCGACGATCGCGCGCTCCGGTCCTACGCCGCCTTCCCACGCGTAAGTCGAACCATCCTGCCGGCGCAGCGTCGCGGGCGCCGTTATCGCGTGCCGCAAGTTGAGCAGGAAGCACGGTGTCGCGGCATACGGATAATGGAACACGTAGTTCGTATCGGGCGTGAGCGCACGCGCCTTCACCGGCTGACCATGCACATCGACGAGCCGCGCGCGCGCATAACGGCGCGGCACGACATCCCCCCACGCGGCGGGCCACGCCGCAAGCCCGGCCGCTCCGCCGAGCGCGGCGCACGATTCCAGAAAGCGCCGTCGTTCCATCGGTCGTGCCGGCCGTTGATCGCCGGCTAGGCGGCGATCAGCTCGCGAATGTGCTCGGCCGCGCTGCGGCCGAGCGCGGACAGCGCGTAGCCGCCCTCGAGCGTCGAGACGATGCGACCTTGCGCATGCTTGTGCGCGATCGCGACGATCTCGCGCGTCACCCACGCGTAATCGGCCTCGGTGAGCTTGAGCCCCGCCAGCGGGTCCTCCCGATGCGCGTCGAATCCTGCAGAGACGTAGATCAGCTGCGGCTGGAAGCGCTCGAGCGCGGGCAGCCAGCGCTCGCGCACGGCATCGCGGAACTCCTGACTCGCGCTGCCCGGCGCGAGCGGGATGTTCACCATGTTCGCCGCGACGTTCTCGGTGCCCGAGTATGGATAGAGCGGATGCTGGAACGTCGACACCATCAGCACGCGCTCGTCGCCCGAGAAGATGTCCTCGGTGCCGTTGCCGTGATGGACATCGAAGTCGACGATCGCCACGCGCTCGAAGCCGTGCGCCGCGAGCGCGTGCGCGGCGCCGATCGCGACGTTGTTGAACAGGCAGAACCCCATCGCACGCGTGCGCTCGGCGTGATGGCCGGGCGGGCGCACGGCGCAGAACGCGCGGCGGCACTCGCCGCGCGCGACGAGATCGGTCGCGAGCACCAGCGCGCCGGCAGCGTGGTGCGCGGCTTCGAGCGTATGCGGACACAATGCCGTGTCCGGATCGATGAAGCGCAGGCCTGCCGCCGGGCTCGCTTCCTCGATCGTGTCGATGTATGCGTCGTCGTGACAGCGTGCGAGCTGCTCGCGTGTGGCGGCCGGCGCCGTGTAGTGGCGCAGATACGGGTCGAGACCCGCGGCGATCAGCCGGTCGCCGATCGCGTGCAGCCGCTCCGGGCACTCGGGGTGGTACGGCCCCATGTCGTGCAGCAGCGACGACGGATGTGTGATGTAGGCGGTCGGCAAGGCAGGCGAGCGATGAAAGGACGGCGCCGCGGCATGACATTGGACCACGCGGCCGCGGCTTCGGCACGGGTGCCGGCCGCACCGGATGGGCCGCGACCTGCCGAGTGGAGTGTAGCCCGGCTCCGGCGGTGATGACTAGCCGCACCGGGAGCGTTACAGTCTGGCGTGCCGCTTGCTTGCGTTCACGCCGTCCGAACCGCCCGAAGAAGGCAACCATGACCGTCCGCCCGGCGAGCCACGCCTTAGCCCCCACCGCGCTGCGTCTTGCCGCGGTGATCACGCAGCTCGAGCGCGTCGTCGTCGGCAAGGAAGCGCCGCTGAAGCTCGCGCTCGCGTGCCTGCTCGCCCGCGGGCACCTGCTGATCGAGGATATCCCCGGGGTCGGCAAGTCGACGCTCGCGCAGGCGCTCGCAGCCTCGCTCGGACTCAAGTACGCGCGCGTGCAATTCACGAGCGACCTGCTGCCGGCGGACATGCTCGGCGTATCGATCTTCGACACGCAGGCGCAGGCGTTCCGGTTCCACCCGGGACCGGTTTTCAATTCGGTCGTCCTTGCCGACGAGATCAACCGTGCGCCGCCGAAGACGCAGAGCGCGCTGCTCGAGGCGATGGAGGAGCGGCAGGTGTCGCTCGATGGCCAGACGCGCCGCCTGCCGGACCCGTTCTTCGTCATCGCAACGCAGAACCCCGTCGAGCAGATCGGCGCGTACCCGTTGCCCGAGTCGCAGCTCGACCGTTTTCTGATGGCGATCGAGCTCGGCTACCCCGATCCTGCGTCCGAGCGGGAGTTGCTCTCCGGTGGGGACCGTCGCGCGCAGATACCGACGCTTCCCGCACTGTCCGATCCGCCGACGCTCGCGGACTGGCAGAAGGAAGCCGCCAATATCCACGTCGCGCCCGCGCTGCTCGACTACGTACAGTCGCTGCTCGCGGCGACACGCGGCAACACCAGCGGCAGCGCTGACGCGGGCGCGCGTCGAGGCCTGTCGCCTCGCGCCGGGCTGCTGCTGGTCGCCGCGGCCCGCGCCTGGGCGCTGCTCGCCGGTCGGCCGATGGTGCTGCCCGAGGACGTGCAGTCGGTGTTTCCCGCGGTCGCCGGCCACCGGCTCGCCGGCGGTGCGCGTGCCGGAGCGCTGCACGCGCAGTCGCTGCTGCGCTCGGTCGCGTTGACGTAGCGGGGCTGGCGCCGCCGCGCGCCGAAAGCCAGGTCGTGATCGCCGCCCTCCTATCGTCGAGATCGTCGCTGTTCCGGCGTTATCGTCAGCGGCTGTTCCGCGACGCGCCCGATGATCGCGACCCGGTGGTGTTGCGGCATCGCCGCATCTACATCCTGCCGACCAGGCGCGGCCTCGCGTTCCTCGCGACGCTGACGATGATGCTCATCACGTCGCTCAACTACGCGCTGTCGCTCGGCTTCGCCGTGACGTTCCTGCTCGCGGGTCTCGCTGCCGCCGCGCTGCTGCACACCTTTCGCAATCTCGCGGGCCTCGAGCTGCGTCCGCTCGCCGCAGGGGAGACGTTCGCCGGCGGGACGCTACCCTTCACGCTCGCGCTTGCGGGCGGTCAGGCGCCGCGTTACGGCGTCACGATCGCCGCCGGCAAGGGCTCCGCGCCCACGGTCGACGTTCCGCCCGAGGCGGCGCTGCCCGTCACGCTCGAAGTGCCGACGGTTCGGCGGGGCCGCGTCGCGCTTGGCCGCGTGACGCTTTCGTCGGACTATCCGCTCGGCTTGTGGCGCGGATGGGCCTATGTCCATTTCCCGCTCTCGGGCGTCGTGTTTCCTGCGCCCGAGACCGAGCCGCCGCCCTTGCCGACTGGTGCAGGCGGACACCATGTCGGCGCGCTCGCGCGCGGAGAGGAAGCCGATCTCGCCGGCCTTCGCGCATACATCGAAGGCGATGCTCCGCAGCGTGTCGCGTGGAAGGCAGTCGCGCGGGGCGCCGGTTGGTATACGAAACAATTCGAAGGCAGCGGCGGCGGCGGGCCGGCGGACTTGAACTGGCACGTGACGCCGACGACGCTCTCCGCCGAGGCGCGTCTCGCGCGGCTCACCGCCTGGGTGCTCAGCGCCGAGCGCGCCGCGCGACCGTTCGCGCTGACGCTTCCCGGTGTCGCGCTTCCGCCCGGTCAGGGGCGCGATCATCGACGTGCCGCACTCACCGCGCTCGCCCTCTACGAGGCGCGGCCATGACGAGCGCCGCGCCGGCTGCGACGATCTCGCCGGTGCGCCGACGCGCACGCCGCGCGCCGAGCGCCGGCACACCGCTCGCGCCCGCGCAAATCCGTTGGCTCGGTGTGCTGCTGATTGCGGCGCTGCTGCCGCAGATGCCCTACGTGCCCGCATGGGTCGCCGGCACCGGCGCGATGCTCGTCGCGCTTCGATTCGTGCTGCTCGCGCGCGACCGTCGTCGCGGCGGCGTCGCGCCGGCGCGCATACCGGCGTGGGCGCTCGGACTGTTCGCGCTCGCCGCGGCGTTCGTGATCCGGCAGACCTTCGGCTATTTCCTCGGCCGGGATCCATGCGTCGCGTTCCTGTTCCTGCTCGTGGGCATCAAGTTCCTCGAAACCAGGATCACGCGCGACGGCGCGCTGCTCGTGTGCCTGTCGAGCTTCCTCGTCGTGACGCCGTTCTTCTATGGCCAATCGATGTTCGCCGCGCTCGCCGCCGTGCCGGCGATGCTGCTGCTCGGCGCGACGCTGATCGTGCTGACGCTTGACCCGTCGTCCGCGCCGCGGCTATCCGACTGGGGCGCACCGGTCAGCCTCGCGGTGCGCATGTTCGTGCAGGGCATTCCGGTCGCGGCGTTGCTGTTCGTGCTCTTCCCGCGGCTTGCGGCGCCGCTGTGGGGACTGCCGGTCGATCATTCGGCAAAGAGTGGGCTGTCGGAGCGGATGGCACCGGGCGCGATCAGCGAGCTGTCGCTGTCGGACGCCGTCGCGTTTCGCGTCGATTTCGATGGCGTTACGCCGGGGCCGCGGTTGCGCTATTGGCGCGGTCCCGTGCTGTCGCGATTCGACGGCCACGAATGGACGATGGTGTCGCATCCACCGGATGGCGAGCTCGCGCGCCCCGAGCCGCGCGCCGCTGACGGCAGGCTGCCGCCGCTCGATCGGCGGCCGGTTTCGTACACGGTCACGCTCGAGGCGCACTGGAAGCCGTGGCTGTATGCGCTCGACTTGCCGGCGAGTCTGCCGCGGCATGTCGCCGAAGACGCCGGCGCCGAAGGCGGCAACATGCCGCTCGCCATGCTCGCACGCGATCAGATGCTGCTCGCGCGCGCACCCGTCACCCAACCGCTGCGCTACCGGCAACTGTCGCTGCTTCGCGATTGGCATCCGGCCTCCGCCGGCGAAGACGACCCGCGCGCGATCGGCGAGTACCTGCAACTGCCGTACGGCAGCAATGCGGAGAATCCGGGCACGACCGAGTTCGCGCGCGCATTGCGCAACGCGCATCCCGACGATGCCGGCTTCATTCGTGCCGTGCTGCTGTACTTTCGAAACGAGCATTTCGTTTACACGCTGGCGCCGGGCGAGGTATTCGAGCACGACCCCGTCGACGGCTTCCTGTTCCAGTCGAGGCGCGGCTTCTGCGAGCACTACGCGAGCGCGTTCGTCGTCATGTTGCGCGCCGCAGGCATACCGGCGCGCGTGGTCACCGGTTACCAGGGCGGCGAGATCAATCCGAACGGGCACTACATGATCGTGCGCCAGTCCGACGCGCACGCATGGGCCGAAGCGCTGCTGAACGGCGAATGGCGCCGCTTCGATCCGACGGCCGCCGTGGCACCGACGCGCATCGAGATGGGACTCGGCGGCTCGCTGCCGCTGAACGAAGTACCGCTGCTCGCGCGGCTCGACGAGAACTGGGTGAAGCAGCTGCGATTGTCGTGGGATGCGCTCAATTACGACTGGCGGCGCAACGTGATCGGGTTCAATCGCGATCGCCAGCGCTCGCTGTGGCGCGATTGGAGGATCGACCGCTTCGCCGCGTGGCAGATCGTGGCCGGCGCGGCAACGCTTACGCTCGGCTGGGTTGGCATCGTGCTTGGATGGCTCGCGTGGAAGCGGCGGCACAGCGATCGTGCGCGCGCGTTGTGGGAAAGTCTGTGCGCGCGGCTCGCGCGGGCGGGACTGCCGCGCCACCCGTACGAAGGGCCGCTCGCCTACGTCGCTCGCGCGTCGACGCGCTGGCCCGAATACGCGCCTGCGTTCAGCGTGATCGGCGAAGCGTATGCGTCATTGCGTTACGGGCCGGCGTCCTCGCGTGCCGATGACGATCGCGAGCGGGCTATCGCGCTCGCCCATCTTGCCCGCGCGGTCGATATCCTGCCGGCGCCGGCCGCGCTGCGCGCGGTGTAGGGTCGTCGTCCCCGCGAACGCGCCATCGGCGGATCGTCGCCCCCGCGAAGGCGGGGGCCCAGTGTCTTTGCGTGAAAGTCACTGGATTCCCGCTTGCGCGGGAATGACAAGCTACAGCAGCGCGTCGCGATCGAAGCCGCGTCGTGCGAGACGCGCGCGCAGCTTGTCGAGCGCCTCGGTCTGGATCTGGCGCACGCGCTCGCGCGTGACGCCAAGCTCGCGGGCGAGCTCCTCGAGTGTGGCCACTTCGCGTCCCGACAATCCGTAACGCCGCTCGATCACCGTGCGGTGCCGCTCCGACAGCTCGTCGAGCCATTGCCGCACCCATTTCTCGAGCGCGGTGTTGTGCAGCAACAGCTCCGGCGCGACGACGGCGTCATCGGGGACGCTTTCGCCGATCGACAATCCCGGCTCGTTCGCATGCGGCGCGTCGAGCGAGGTGACGTGCTCGGCGTAGCCGAGAATGCGGCGCACCTGCTCGACGGGCTTTTCCAGCAGCGCAGCCACGTCGTCGAGCGACGGCTCGCGGCCTTCGACCATCCCGTGCGTCTCGAGGTGGCGCAGCGCGCGCAGCACGACGTTCAACTCCTTCACGACGTGCGCGGGCAGACGGATCGTACGCGACTGGTTCATGATCGCGCGCTCGACCGCCTGCCGGATCCACCACGTCGCGTACGTCGTGAAGCGGAATCCGCGCTCGGGATCGAACTTCTCGAGCGCGTGGATTAGGCCGAGGTTGCCTTCCTCGATCAGATCGGGCAGCGCGAGCCCGCGATGCAGATAATGCTTCGCGATGCTGACGACGAGCCGCAGATTGTGCTCGATCAGCTTCTGTCGCGCCTCGAAGTCGCCGCCGCGCATCGCGCGCGCAAGCGAGAGCTCTTCGGACGCCTGCAGCAGCGGATGCTGGCCGATGTCGTTCAGATAGAGTTGCGTGACGTCGTTGACGAAGTCCGCGGAAAGACCGGGCGCGGGCTCGTCGAGCGGAAGCTCGGCGGTGAAGCGGTCGGGTTCGCCTCGCGCTTCGGGCTCGACGGCGTCGCTGTTCGCGTCCGGCTGCGCGGCGTCGGCGAGCGTCGAATCCTCCTCGGCCGGCGGAAGTCCCGGCAGCTCCGATTCGTGATCGTCGCGCGCGTGCCGCGGCAGCGTCATGCGAATGTTCTGCGGCTCAGACGGGCGGCAGATACTTGAGCGGATCCACGGGCTTGCCGAGCCGGCGGATCTCGAAATGGAGCTTGACGTCGTTCGCGTCCGTGTTGCCCATCTCGGCAATCTTCTGTCCGCGCGCGACCTGCTGCCCCTCTTTCACGACAATCTCGCGGTTGTGCGCATACGCCGACAGGTACGTCGCGTTGTGCTTGACGATGATGAGCTTGCCATAGCCGCGAAGGCCCGAGCCTGCGTAGACGACCTTGCCCGCAGCGCTCGCGACGATCGGCGTGCCCGCCGCGCCTCCGATGTCGATGCCCTTGAGGTTCGCCGTGTCCGAGAAGCCCGCGACGATCTTGCCGCTCGCCGGCCACAACCATTGCAGCCGATCGTCATCGTCGGCCGGCGCGGTCGATGCGCGCGGCTCGGGCTTCGGCTCGCTCTTCGCGGTCGGTGGTGCCACAGGCACAGCGGCGACGCTCGGCGCTAAAGCGGGGACCGGTGGCGACGAGGTCGACTGCGAAGGCGCGAGCGCGGCGACGCGCTGTGCTTCGCGCAGCGCCTGCTCCGAGTACGGCTCCTTGAAAAGCTTGGGTTGCGATTTGTAATTGTCGGTATTGCGCGATCCCGCCGTGGCGACAGGCGAAATCGGCGCCGGCGTTCCCTGCGCGACAACCGGCGGCGTGCTGCGCAGCGGCGCGGTCACCACGCCCGCCGCGCCCGTCACGGCCGCTCCAGGCGGGCCCAATTGCAGCAACTGCCCGACCTCGATCCGGTTCGGATTCTCGATGCCGTTCCACGCGGCGAGATCGCGATAGTCGAGCCCATGATCGAGCGCGATCACATGCAGCGTGTCGCCACGCTTCACCGTGTACGTCGGCGGCCGCCAGTCGGCTTCCGGCGCGCTCGGTGAGCCGCCCAGGGGTGGCGGCGCCGGCGCTGCGATCGGTGGCGCCGGCAACGGCCCCCCGGTGCGATCCTCGACCGGTGCGCGCGTTCGCGTCGCGCATGCGGCGACGAGCGCGATCACGAGCGCACCGGCGGCGACGGTGTGCAGCGTGCGGAAAGCGGCGGAACGCAAAGCCGGGCAAGACGCGAGCGCCATCATCATCCGAGGCGAACCAAAAGTAGGGTCAGACACTCTTTTCGCGCGGAGTTCGCCCGATCGCGAGAAGAGTGTCGTGCTCTATTTTTGGGATCATGCAGTACCGGGCAATAACGGAACGAATCTTACCGCATCGAGCATCCGTTCCCGATAGCCGGATGGCGTCGATTCGATCACCGTGAGCCGCTGCACGTAGTCGCCGTCTGCGCGCTGCGCGAGCGGCAACACCATCCGCCCGCCGGGATTCAGATATTTGAGCAGCGCATCGGGCACGTGCGTCGCACCGGCGGTGATGACGATGGCGTCGATCGCGAGATCCTCGCCGAGATCGGTCGAGCCGTCGCCGTGCTTCAGCCGAACGTTCTTCAGTTTCAGCGACTGCAGATTGCGCCGCGCCTTCGCAACGAGCGCGCCGATGCGCTCGACCGTGTAGACCTCGTCGGCGATCTGCGCAAGCACCGCCGTCTGGTATCCGCAGCCGGTGCCGACTTCGAGCACGCGCTCGAGCTTGCGGCCGTCGCGCGCGAGCTCGGTCATTCGGGCGACGACCCACGGCTGCGAAATGGTCTGCCCCTCGCCGATCGGCAACGGACTGTCGTCGTAGGCGCGGATCGCGAGCGCCTCGTCGACGAAGATATGGCGCGGCACAGCGGTCATCGCGGCGAGCACGACCTCGTCGCGAATGCCCTGCTCGCGCAGACGCTCGATCATCCGCGCTCGCGTACGCACCGACGTCATGCCGATTCCGGTCATCTTTCCGTCGAGCGTCCCCATCGCCCGTTCTCCCGGTTAGCGCCGCGCTACGTTGCGAGCCACGCCGACACCGGCGTCATCAGATCGCGGTTGGTGAGATCGATCTGCAACGGCGTGATCGACGCGTAGCGCTGGTCGACGGCATGGAAATCGGTGCCTTCGCCCGCGTCGGCTGCCGGGCCGGCGGCTCCGACCCAATAGATCGTCTCGCCGCGCGGGCTCACCTGTTTGATCACGTTCTCGGCCTTGTGCCGGCGGCCGAGCCGCGTGACCTTGTAGCCGGTGAGCGCTGCGCGCGGCACGTCAGGCACATTGATGTTGAGCAGCCACGCACCTGCCTGACGCTTGCGATGGCGAAGCACGAGATCCACCGCGATGTCGGCTGCCGTCTCGAAATGCGTGGCGGTCTTCGACGTGATCGAGATCGCGATCGACGGAATGCCGAGCAGGAAGCCTTCGGTCGCCGCAGCGACCGTGCCCGAGTAGATCGTGTCGTCGCCCATGTTGGCGCCGAGATTGATCCCCGAGATCACCATGTCAGGCAGCTCGTCGAGCAGGCCGGTCACCGCGAGGTGCACGCAGTCGGTCGGCGTACCGTTGACGAACCGGAATCCATTCGGCGCGCGCCGCACGGTGAGCGGCCGATCGAGCGTGAGCGAGTTCGATGAGCCGCTTCGATCGCGCTCGGGTGCGACGACCGTCACGTCGGCGTGCGGCGCGAGCGCCGCGGCGAGCTGCTCGAGCCCGGGCGCGAAGTAGCCGTCGTCGTTGGAGAGGAGGATGCGCATTGAGCGTTCGCGCATGCGCGTCTCGTGACGCGCACGGGCACGACCGATTATAACCGCCGCGCACCACCGCAGCGCTCGACGGTCCGTCGCTTGCGCTCACCCGCTGTTGCGCAATCCTGCGGCGAGGCCGTTGATCGTCAGGTGGATCGCGCGCTTGGTCCGCTCGTCGGTCTGCCCGGCGCGATAGCGGCGCAACAGCTCCACCTGCAGGTGGTTGAGCGGATCGAGATACGGAAAGCGGTTGCGGATGCTGCGCGCGAGCGTCGGGTTGTCCTCGAGCAGCGTCTCGTGGCCCGTGATCGCGAGCACGTGGCGGATCGTGCGCTCGTGCTCGGTCTCGATGCGCGCGAAGATGTGCTCGCGCGTGCCGGCATCGGGAACGAGCTCGGCGTAACGCGACGCGATCGCGAGGTCGGTCTTCGCGAGCACCATCGCCATGTTCGACAGCACGCTCCTGAAGAACGGCCAGCGCACGTGCATCTCGGCGAGCAGCTCGTGACCGTGGGGCCGCGACGCGACGAACGCATTCACGGCCGCGCCGAAGCCGTACCAGCCGGGCAGCATCAGCCGGCACTGCCCCCAGCTGAACACCCACGGGATCGCGCGCAGGTCCTCGATGCGAGTGGACGCCGTGCGTGAAGCCGGACGGCTGCCGATGTTGAGGCTTGCGATTTCCGCGATCGGCGTTGCGGCACGGAAATACGCGACGAATTCCGGCGTGTCGTAGACGAGATCGCGGTACGCGCGGTACGCATGTGCCGACAGCGCATCCATCGCCGCGTAGTACGCACCGGCGCGCGAGCCGATCTGCTCGGTGTCGATCAGGCTCGCTTCGAGCGCCGCGGCGACGACCGTTTCGAGATTGCGCCGGCCGAGCTCCGGATCCGAATACTTGCTTGCGATGATCTCGCCCTGCTCGGTCAGCCGGATGCCGCCGGCAAGGCTGCCCGGCGCCTGCGCGAGGATCGCGTCGTGCGCGGGCCCGCCGCCACGGCCGACGGTGCCGCCGCGGCCATGGAACAGGCGCAGCTTCACACCCGCTGCGGCGAACGCGTCGATCAGCGCGCGCTCGACGCGATAGAGCGCCCAGTTCGACGTCAGATAGCCGCCATCCTTGTTGCTGTCGGAGTAGCCGAGCATCACCTCGTGCAAATCGCCGCGCGACGCGATCCAGCGCCGGTAGCGCGGCAGCGCGAAAGCTTCGTGCATCACGCGATCGCCGTGCGCGAGGTCGTCGATCGTCTCGAACAGCGGTACGACGTTCATCGCGAGCGTGTCGATGCTCGCGAGCCCGACCTCCTTCAGCAGGATGCCGACTTCGAGCAGGTCGCTCACCGCATTGCATTTGGAGATCACGTAATTGGGCAGCGCATCGGCGCCGAATCGGCGGTGAACGCGGGCAGCGACGCCCAGGATCGCGAGCTCGTCGCGCGTTCGCTCCGAATACTCGAGATGCGGCGAATGCAGGAGCCGCGGACCGGCGAGCTCGTGCGCGAGCAGCTCGACGCGTTCGTGCTCCGCAAGCGACAGGTAATTGGCACAAACGCCGGCGCGCTCGAGCAATTCACCGACAACCGCCTCGTGCACGTCGGCGTTCTGTCGCAGGTCGAGCACGGCGAGATGGAAGCCGAGCACGTCGACGGCGCGCCGCAGCGGAACGAGCCGGCCCGAGGCAAGGAGGCTCGCGCCGTGTGTCGCGAGCGAGCGCTCGATCGTCGCGAGATCGGCCGCGAACTCGGCCGGGCTCGAATACGGCGCGAGCTCGCCGTGCGGCGCGCGCGGCGGCACATAGTCGGCGAGCTCTTTCGCCGTTGCGGCGAGCCGCGCGTAGATACCGATCAGCGCCTGGCGGTACGGTTCGTCCTGGCGATGCGGGTTGTCGTCGTGAGCGGCCCGCGCAAGCGCCATCAGCTCTTCCGTCGGATGCACGAGCCGAGTCGACAGCGACAATTCACCGCCAAGACGGTGAACTTCGTCCAGATAATGCGTGAACGCGAGCGTCGCCTGCGCGCAAATGGCGTACTCGAGCGTCTGCGCGGTGACGAACGGATTGCCGTCGCGATCGCCGCCGATCCACGAGCCGAGTCGCAGAAACGGCGGCAGTGTCCAGCCGGCGGGCATGCCGAAGGCGTCGCGCAGCCTCCGCTCGAGCGCGTCGTACAGACGCGGCAGCTCGCCCAAAAACGTGTAACGGTAATACGCGAGGCCGTTTTCGACCTCGTCCCTGACCTGCAGCCGCGACAGCCGCAGCATCGCCGTCTGCCACAGCGACAACACCTGCCGTGCGAGGCCCGTCTCGAACTCGCGCGCTTCGTCGGGCGTGAACGTCACGCGATCGCGCCACTGCAACAGTCGAGCGATCTCGCGCTCGGCGTCGAGGATGCTCTTGCGCTGCACCTCGGTGGGATGCGCGGTCAGCACCGGGCTCACCAGCGCGCCGTCGAGCCAGCGCGCGATCGCTGCGCCGTCGACGCCCGCCTCCGACAACCGCTCGAGCGCGTCCGCGAAGCTGCCGCGCTGCGGCGGCGATCCGGCGAGCGCGTGGGCGCGGCGGCGCCGATTCTGCTGCACGTCCTCGGCGATGTTCGCGAGCAGCGAGAAATAGGAAAACGCACGAACGACGTGCAGCGTCTCGCCGATGTCGAGCCGGTTCAGCAGCGCGTCCAGATCGGAGCTTGCCGCCGGGGCTCCACCGCCATTGCGCCGGCGGAAATCGATCGCCGTGCGGCGGATCGTCTCGATGCGCTCGAATCCGGCGTCGCCGGTCTGATCGCGCAGCACGTCGCCGAGAATGCGGCCGAGCAGCCGCGTGTCCTCGCGCAGCGGAAGGTCCTTGTCGGTCGCGGTGTCCATTCGTAAGGTGATTCTACCGGCACGCCAAAAAAAGTAGGGTCAGACTCGACTTTTCGTGCCCGTTCGCGCTTCGGCTCGTCGATAATCAAAAGTCGAGTCTGACCCTACTTTTTTCTCCATGGCCGAGCTCGCCGATTCCGCTTCGCTGCAGGCGCTCGCCGAGCGCAAGCGCGCGCTCGCCGCGACAACGCTGGCACAACTTTTCTCTGCCGACGCCGCGCGCGCCGAGCGTCTGGCAATCGTCTGGGACGGTTGGCGCGTCGATTGCTCGAAGGAGCGTCTCGATGTCGCCACGCTCGGGCTGATCGACCAGCACGCACGCGCGTGCGGGCTACCAGGCTGGATCACCGCTCTTTTCGCCGGCGAGAAGGTCAACCTGACCGAGCGCCGCCCTGCACTGCACACGGCGCTGCGCCAACAGCACGACACCCCGCTCATCGTCGACGGCGCCGACGTGATCGCGCTCGTTCGCGCCGCGCAGGACCGAATGCGCGCGCTCGTCGACGACGTGCGGTCTGGACGGCGCCGCGGCGCGAGCGGCGAAGCGTTCACGCACGTCGTCAACATCGGCATCGGCGGCTCCGATCTCGGGCCGCGGCTCGTCTGCGATGCGCTCGCGCCGCTCGCGCGCGATCTCGCCGATTCCGGCCTGCCGGTCGCGTTCGTGTCGAACGTCGATCCGGAGCACCTGTCGCGCGCGCTCGCGCAGCTCGATCCGGCGACGACGCTGTTCGTCGTCACGTCGAAGACATTCACGACGCAGGAGACGCTCGCCAATGCCGCCAGCGCGAAAGCATGGCTCACGCAGGCGCTGCCGGGTGCCGATCTGACGTCGCACTTCGTTGCGGTGACCGGCAACGCGGCGGCAGCGCGCGCGTTCGGCATCGCCGAAGACAACGTGCTGCCTCTGTGGGACTGGGTCGGCGGCCGCTATTCGCTGTGGTCGCCGGCGGGGCTCGCGATCGCGCTGCGGCTCGGCTACGAGCGTTTCGCGGAGCTGCTTGCGGGGGCCGCGAACATCGACGCGCATTTTACGAGCACGCCGTTCACGCGCAACATTCCGGCGCTGCTTGGCTTCGTCGGCTACTGGAACACCCGCCATCTCGGCCACACGCAGCGGGTGGTCGTGCCGTACGCGCAGGCGCTCGCGCATTTGCCGATGTACCTGCAACAGCTCGTGCTCGAAAGCAACGGCAAGCGCGTCGCGCGCGACGGAACCATGATCACGGGATCGACGTCGCCCGCGCTGTGGGGAGCACCGGGCACCGACGGCCAGCACGCGTTCTTCCAGTGGCTGCATCAGGGAACGCGCGAAACGCCCGTCGAATTCATCGTCGCGGCGAGCGCCGCGCATACGCTCGGCGATCAGCACCGGCTGCTCGTCGCCAATGCGATCGCGCAGGCGCAAGCGCTGCTCGAAGGGCGCAGCGAAGCCGACATCCGCGCGGCGCTGGCGGCGAGCGGCGAGCAAGGCGCCGATCTCGACATGGCGGTCGCCGCGCGCGTATGCCCCGGCGATCGCGCGTCGACGATGATCGTGATGCCCGAGTTGAGCGCTTACCGGCTCGGTCAGCTGATCGCGATCTACGAGCACCGGACGTTCGTCGAAGCGGTGCTGTTCGGTATCAACCCGTTCGATCAGTTCGGCGTCGAGCTCGGCAAGACGCTCGCGCGCCCCGTGATCGACGCGCTCGCGGGCATGTCGCCGCTGCCCGAGCGGATCGACGCCTCGACGCGCGCGCTCGTCGAGCACGCGCGCAAACTTGCTCGGTCCTAGGAGCCTGTCGGGCTTACTTTCGCGTATGCGTTGCCGGGTCAAAAAGCGCGGATGCAAGGCGCGAGGCGCAGCGAATATCGAGCATATTCGCAAGCCGAGCAACGCCGCAGCCGCGCTTTTTGACGGCAACCCGAAGGGACGGGGCGAGTTGGGCGCATTTCGGCGTTGCTCGCCCTCGTCGTACTATCGGTACGCCTTCGGGCTCGCGCCTTGAACTGCGCCCAACTCGCCTCCGTCGCATACGTGAAAGTAAGCCCGACAGGCTCCTAGCGTCCGACGGCGGCCTGCGAGGCGACCCCACGCGCGGCGCGAATCGCCTGCGCAAGCTCGTAGACCGCCGCCGCATAGAGCCGGCTGCGGTTGTAGCGCGTGATCACATAGAAGTTGTGGCACGCGATCCGGAAGCTCGCGCGGTCGTCCGCGTCTTCCTCCAGCAGCAGCACGCCGACGGGATCGGGCCCGAGGTCCGCCGGCACATCGAGCGCCATGACGCCGTCGGCGGCCCACGCGTCGAGCGCGCGTCGCTCCGACAGTCCGCCGTCGAGGTGACGCAGCACGCTGTCGCGCTGCGCGGCGCCGATCGCGGAAGGCAGCATCACCGGCTGCCCGGCACGCCAATCGTGGCGCGCGAGGAAATGGGCGACGCTGCCGATCACATCGTCCGGCGTCGACCACAGATCGGTGCGGCCATCGCGATCGAAATCGATCGCGTAGTTGCGATAGCTGCCCGGCATGAACTGCGGCACGCCGAGCGCGCCCGCGAACGAGCCCTTGGGCGCGAGCGGCGACAGGTGCTGCTCGCGCGCGAGCAGCAGGAACTGCCGCAGCTCGCCGCGAAAGAACGCTGCGCGCCGCGGGTAATCGAACGCGAGCGTTGCGAGCGCGTCGATCGCGCGATAGCGGCCGGTGTAGCGGCCATAGAACGATTCGACGCCGAGGATCGCGACGACGATCTCGGCGGGCACGCCGAAATCAGCTTCGGCGCGCGCGAGCGCGTCGGCATGCGCGTTCCAGTAATCGACGCCGCCGTCGATGCGCGCGGAAGAGAGGAACTGCGGCGCGTATTCGTACCACTTCGGCGGCTCGAGCAGCGGTCGCGACATCGCCTCGACGATCTTCGGCTGGAACTTCGCGTCGCGCAACGCACGCAGCAGTGCGGCGCGCTCGAAGCCTTGGTCGCGCACGAGCTCGTCGACGAACGCGCGCACGTCGGCGCGCTTGGCGTAGTTCGCCGACGTCGGCGGCGGCGAGCGGCCGGCCGCGATCGCCGGCGTGCACGGCATCGCCAGAGCGACGATCAGCAGGGTGAGGACGAGAAGACGCAAGAGTGACGATTCGCGCGGCATGCTAGACGCGCGAGCCTCGCGCATCCGCATTCGAATGGTATCATCGCGCCGCCTCGCCCGCCGGGGCGCCGCGCCGCGCGCCGTGCTGTACCCCTTCTTCCGACCGCTCGCCTTCACGCTCGAGCCCGAAACGGCGCATGACGTCGCGTTCCGCGCGCTCGACGTCGCAGCGCGCCTGCGGCTGCCGCAGCTCGTGTTGCCGTTCGTGCCGCCTTCGCCGGTCACTGCAATGGGGCTCGACTTTCCGAACCGCATCGGGCTCGCCGCGGGCCTCGACAAGAACGCCCGGCATATCGACGGGCTTGCGACGTTCGGCTTCGGACACATCGAGTGCGGAACCGTCACTCCGCGCCCTCAACCTGGCAACCCGAAGCCGCGGCTGTTCCGCATCGTCGACGCCGAGGCGCTGGTCAACCGGATGGGCTTCAACAACGACGGCGTCGAGTGTTTCATGGCGAACGTCTCGCGCGCGCGCTGGGGCGGAATCCTGGGCGTCAACATCGGCAAGAACTTCGACACGTCAAACGAACGCGCCGCCGGCGACTATCTCGCATGCCTGCGCGCGGTGTACGCCCGCGCTGCGTACGTGACCGTCAACGTGTCGTCGCCGAACACGAAGGGACTGCGCGATCTGCAGAACGAGCACGCGCTCGCGCGGTTGATCGGCGCGTTGAAGGCCGAGCAGGCAAAGCTCTCCGACGCGCACGGCAAGTACACGCCGATCGCCGTGAAGCTCGCACCCGACCTCGATGCGCCGATGCTCGAAGCGATCGCGCGGCTGCTCGTCGCGCAGCGCATCGACGGCGTCGTCGCGACCAACACGACGCTTGCGCGCGACGGCGTGAAGGGAATGCGGCACGCCGACGAGGCCGGAGGATTGTCGGGACGGCCGCTGCGCGAACGGTCGACGGCGGCGATCCGAACGCTCGCGCGCGCGCTCGACGGCGCACTGCCGATCATCGGCGTCGGCGGCATCATGTCGGGCGCCGACGCGAAGGAAAAGCTCGATGCCGGCGCGACCCTCGTGCAGATCTACACCGGACTCATCTACTACGGACCGGAGCTCGTTGCCGAGTGTGCGCGCGCGATGGCACAGTGATGTTTGTCGTCCCCGCGAAGGCGGGGACCCGGCGTCGTTCGGCGCAAGACACTAGATTCCCGCTTTCGCGGGAATGACGGACACATCACGCGCGCGTCTGCACCAGCATCTTCGCGTCGGCTTCGGCAACGGCGACACCCTCGTGATTGCGGCAGACGCCGTGCAGCGTCACGACGCCGCCTCCCTGGTGCGGCTTGTCGTCGCGCGCGCTCACGGTCCATGTCGTCGTCAGCGTGTCGTTCGCGCGCACCGGCGCAAGAAAGCGCGCCGAGTGCTCCAGGTATGCGACCGCCGTGCCGTGGAAATACATGCCGACCGGCGCGCCCATCAGGGCGCTGGTGATCATGCCGTGCAGGATGCGCGTGCCGAAACGCGAATTCTTCGCGAAGACGTCGTTCGTATGATGCGGATTGAAGTCGCCGATCAGTCCCGCGCCAACGACGAGGTGCGTGTCGGTGATCGTCAGCGTGCGCGAAAAGCTGTCGCCGACTTTCACTTCGTCGTACCAGACGCCGCTATCATCCATGCCGTTCCCCGGGTTCATCGCGGCGCATTGTACGCGCCGCGCAGCGCCGCGAGCTCGTCGAGACAGAGGTAAGCAAACGCGAGGCCGGCATACAGCGGCGCGAAGAGATTGACAATCGGCACGAACGCGAGTGGCGCGAGCACGAGCCCGAGCGCCATCAGACGTCCCCGCGCCGCTGCGAATATCGCGCGCATCTCGTCGCCGCTCGCATGGGTTGCGAGCGCGTCGTAGCGGAACAGGCGCTGGTTGAGCCATCCCGTCAACATCCAGGATGCGCCGACGGCGAGCGGCGGCAGCGCGAGAAGGAGAAGGCTCGCGAGCCACAGCGGCACGTAGACAGCCAGCGCAACGAGCGCGTTGCCGATGCTGCCGGCGAATGTCCCTCCGCGCTTTGTCTCGAGCGAAGGAAAGGCGGACGCGGCGACGCTCGTCAGCACGGGCATCGCAAGCGTGGCGATCGCAACGACCAGCATCACGAGCGCGCCGGCAAACAGCATGAGAAGCGCAACGAGCGCCGCGGCGCCCTGGACGGCCGACGCGAGCCATCCGCTCGCGGGCACCCGGGCAGCGAGCCAGTCGGCGAGCGGATGCCACGCGAAATAGCCAATCACCGCCCAGAGCAGGGCCGCACCGAAGAGCGGCAGCAGCACGAGCGCGACGACGCGCGGATGGAACATCGCCGGCAGCGCTCGCACGAGCGCAAGCGCGACCCGCTTCATGCGCTCGCTGCAGTCGACCCGTCGCCGGCGAGCGGCTCCCAGCGAAAGCCGGCGGCGATCACGCCGTCGACGAGATACGCGAGCGCGGCGTCGGCCTCGCCCGGCTCGCCACGCACGCCGAGCTCGAGCCGTCGCCCGCCATCGGGCATGAACGACGGCAGGCTGAAGAGCTTCACGCGGCTGAAACGATCGACGATCTCGTTCATCAACGGCAGCAGCTGGCTCTCGCCTGCACCGAGCACGACGATCGCGCGCTCGACCGATGCCGGCGCTGCGAGCGACGGATAGCGCGTCGCGAGCACCCAGTCGAGCATCGGCCACGCCATCTGCGGGAAGCCGGGAAAGAAATGATGATCGCGGATCGAGAACGACGCGACGCGATTGACCGGATTCGGAATGATCGTCGAGCCTGCGGGGAACTCGCCCATCAGGACGCGATGCGGATACGCGGCCGCGCCGAACTGCGCCTCGATCTGCGCGATCGCCTGCGGATGGGGCTCGAGCGGCACGCCGAGCGCGGCGGCGGCCGCCTGACGCGTGTGATCGTCCGGCGTCGCGCCGACGCCGCCGAACGCGAACACGATGTCGCCGCGCTCGAACGTCTCGCGCAGCACCGCGGTCAGCCGCCCGCGATCGTCGCCTTCGTAGCGCGCCCACGCGAGCACGAGTCCGCGCGGCGCGAGTGTGCCGATGACGTGCGCGAGATGCTTGTCCTGCCGCTTGCCCGACAGGATCTCGTCGCCGATGATGAGCGCGCCGATCATGTCGCTGCGGGCTCTGTCATTCCGAGGAGCGCGAGCGACGAGGAATCTGCGGGTCGCCGGTCATTGATTCGATGCAACAGCAGATCCCTCGCTGGCGCTCGGGATGACACGCCGGCTAATCGTCGGCAGCGACCTCGCCGAACTTGTCGCCGATCTGCGCAATGACGCTCGAAAGCGCGCGGTCGAGCAGCGGCTCGGCCTCGACCAGGCGCGCCTGATCGCCGCGGAACCGCTCGGCGAGCTCTTCCGCGGTCATCGACAGCGCCTTCTGGCCCTGACGGTTCGTAAACAGATAAGTGCCGCGCAACGGGCTCACCCACGCGAGCTTCGCAAACGCGAGCTGACCGTCTTCCGACTCGAACTCGATCCACATGCCGCGCTCGAGGCTTTGCGCGATCTCGAGGAATTGGTCCTCGATCACCTCCGGCTCGGGCTCAGGCGGAGCCGGCTCGGCCTGCGTCATCGCATCGGCGAGCGCCTCGGCCTTCGCCGCCGCCACCTCGTCGCCGGCGGCCTTGGCGACGACCGCCTCGGCCTTCGCCTGTTCGGCAACCGCCGCCGTCGGCAACGGCACGGCCGAAAGCGACGGCTTCACGGCAGCGGCATGCGCCTCGACGAGGTTCGACATGAAACGCTCGCGCTCGTCGGTCGGCCAGTCGATCGCGTGCACGGCGCCGGACATCCTCTTGAGCAGCGACGGCAGCAACGCGACGAGGTGCTTGCGGTCCTCGGACGTCTTCTTCGGTTGCACGCTCCAGACGAGATCCTCGAGTGTCGCCACGACCTGGCCCCACGACTCGCTGTCCTCGCCCTCGGTCAGGTAGACGTGCTCGAGCGCCGCCTGCCACTGAATACGCATGAACGCGGCGAGGAATTTCGGGATCGGATACGACTCAATGCGCCGCTCGATCTCCGATTTCGCGACCACCGATGCGATCTGTCGCCGATCGCGCTGGTTGATCTCGTCGGCCGACGACTGCATCGTCGCTTCGGCCGCACGCTCCTCGTCGGCGAGGAAGCGTTCCAGATTTTCACGCAGCTCGTCGAACAGCTCGAGGTTGTCGCTGAAGCGGTCGAGCACCGCATGGACGATCTCGTCGATCTTGCGATAGAGCGGATCGGTCTGGCCCATCACCGGCGACCAGCCGAGGCCCGCCTGCGCCATCGCGTTCACCAGCAGACGCGACGGGTGCGACTTCTTCGCGAAGAACGCGCCGTCGAGCATCGCGGCCTTCAGCACGGGGATCTGCAGCCGCGCGAGCAGCGCCTTGATGCCATCGGGCAGGTCGCGCGTCTCGAACACGAAGTCGAACAGCATCGCGACGAGCTCGATCGTCATCGACTCGAGCTGGTTCGCCTTCTTGCCGAGCGGCGATTCGGCCAAATCGCGCAGCACGTTGTGCGTGCCCTGCGGGATGCCCGAGAAGTGGACGGTGGCACCGCCGCCGAGGTCGAAGCTCGTCTCGCCGGCCTGCAGACGCGCGAGACCTTCGCCGAGCGCCGGCGTCGCCATGATCGGCATGCCCGGCACATAGCCCGACGGTGTCGGCGGCAGCGGACCGCTCGGCACGTAGCGCGAGGCCGGCATTGCCGCCATGTCGATCGCCGGAAAATCCGATTGCGGTGCGTGAGGCATGGCGCCGACGGGCATCCCGAACGGCATGCTGGGTCCACCGGGCGGCGGCACGCTCACCGAAGGCATCGGCTGGCCGCCGAACATCCGGCGGAACAGCGTCATCACATCGATTTCGGCGGACGCTTGCGCGGGAGCGTCGTGCTTCGGCCGCGCGCGATCGGCGGAGCTTCCGCGATTGACGAACGAGCGCGAGCCGGTCGGCATCACGCGCAGGTTCGTCAGGTGCCGGTTGAGATCGGAGTAGATCGAGTTGATCTCGGCGAGCGAGCCCTGGTTGACCTCCTTCAGGATCTGGAACTTGACGCGGTACTCGGTCGTGAGCGCCTTCACGGCGTCGGCGAAAGCGTCGACGATCGTCGCCGGCGCGAGCGGGTTGCCGTCGGTCTCGAGGTCGGGCTGGCCCATCAAGTAACCGATACCGCGATTGAGTGATGTGAGCTCGTCGTGGCAGAGATTCTCGACCACGCGCGTGATGTTGCCCGTCAGCACCGATTCGTCCATCGCGGACGTGTCGACCAACGTGAGCTTCGACGTGTCGACTTTCGAGAAGTCGGGCTTCGGCTCTTCGCGGCCCGCGATGCGGTCGTCGACCTTGCGGCGAAGCTTCTTCTCGAAGTCCGTCATCAGCGCCGAGCGGTCCTGTTTCAGGACCGCACGCGCGTCGAGGAACATCTGCTGCTCGTCGCGCACGTCGGTCTTGCTTGCGCGGTCCATCAGCGTGTCGCCGACGCGGTCGAGCATCGCCGAGAACGCGATCAGCAGCCGGTGAATGGCGAGATCCCGACAATCGCTGAGGATCCGCGACATCTCGCGCGGCAAGGATCGCCGCGCGGCCGTCGGAGTGGTTTGCGCGTTCACGGTTCCGGCGTTTTCGTGTTCGAACAGCCTCGAGGGGCGGTGGACGGGATCGGAACCGGCGATGCGACCGCGCGGCCTTTCGCGGGCAGCTGCGAAAGCGCCGGATGGATGTTCGCTAAGTTACTGTAGCACAGGCGGATTCACCGGGGAAACGCGCGACCGCTTGCCGCAACGATTGCGGATCAGCGGTCCAGGTCGGACCACGCGCGTTCGAGCCGCTTGTACGAGACCGGAAACGGCGTCTTGAGCTCTTGCGCGAACAGCGAGACGGCGAGCTCCTCGAGCAGCCAGCGGAAGTCGGCGAGCGCCGGATCGGGCCGCCCCGACGTGGCCGCCTGCTCGGCGCGCTCCGTGTACCGGCGCCACCAGTCGGCGAGGTGCGCCGCGTGCTTCGCGTCGCGTTCGGGATTGTCGCGCTGCTTGGCGATGCGTCGGTCGAGCGCCTTCAGATAACGCGGAACCTGCGTCAGGTGCGCCCACGGCGTCGCGCTGAAGAATCCGGAATGGACGAGCCCGTCGCGTCGCGCGCGAACGTCGGCGGCAAGACGGCCCGACGATGCAGGCAATGCGGCGAGCCGTTGCGACAGCGCGTGGTAATCGGCGGCGATCGTCGCAAGCAGTTGCAGCGCGCTTTCGGCGACCGCGGGAAGCCGCGTGCGCGCCCGCTTGAGCTGGTCGCCGAACGCCTTCTCGGTGCGCGGCAGCGGATCGTCGCCGACGAACGCGCGGTCGCAGATCGCATTGATCATGTCGGCGAGCAGGCGCTCCGGCGGGATCGATGCCTTCAGCTGCAGCGCCGATTGCGTGAAACCGGCCGGTCCGCCGCGGCTTTCCATCCGCGCGAGCGCATCCTTCATCGCGAGACGGATCAGCCGCACGACACCGGCGCGATGCGAGGCTTCGGCCGCTTCTCGCGTATCGAGCGACACGATCGATACGCTGTCGCGGTCATCGGCGAGCGCGGGGTAACCGGTGATCCGCGCGCCACCCTCGATGCGTGTGAGCGTCTCGGGCAGATCGCCGAAATCCCATTGGCGCAGTCCCTTGCGGTCGAGCGACGGCGCATGCTGCGCGAACGTGAGCTGCGCCGCCTGCCCGAGCTGAGCGCGAAGCGCGGCGAGATCGCGGCTTTCGGCGAGCTCCTTGCCCGCGGCGTCGACGACGCGGACGTTCACGATGAGATGCGGCGGCAGGTCGACCGAATCCCATACATTGGCGGCAACCTCTTCGCCGATGCGCGACACGATCCATTCGCGCAGCGCATCGTTCAGCATTCCCTTGCCATACGGCACGGCGCCGAGAAATGCGCTCACCGAATCGGGCAGCGGCACGAGCCGGTTGCGCAGGCCCTTCGGCAGCCCCTTCAGATACGCCGTGACCTTCTCTCGAATCATGCCGGGCACGACCCACGTCAGCCGCGCGGCGTCGACCTGGTTCAGCAGCGCGAGCGGCACGGTGAGCGTCAGCCCGTCGCGCGGATGGCCTGGCGCGAAACGGTATTTGATCGGCAGTTGCGTGCCGGCCATCGCAACGGTTTCCGGGTACAACGCTTCGGTGACGTCGCGCGCGGCGTGGCGCATCAGCGCATCGCGCGTCATGAGCAGCAGGCGCGGATCGTTCGCCTCGGCCTCCCGGCGCCACCGCTCGAACGTCGCACGCGAATGCACGCTTTGCGGCACGCGCTCGGCGTAGAACGCGGCGATCGCGTCGTCGTCGACGAGAACATCCTGCCG